>Ga0302326_10000643_pt1 | contig 93419 bp, 66 predicted proteins | sample Palsa_T0_3_FD_202264 | JGI IMG/M metagenome (GOLD analysis project Ga0302326, IMG submission 202264) | Peat permafrost microbial communities from Stordalen Mire near Abisko, Sweden - Palsa_T0_3 | ecosystem: Environmental > Terrestrial > Soil > Palsa > Peat permafrost | place: Sweden: Abisko... | reverse complement strand
CGGCTCCGTTCTCGAAGAACTCTTTCTGCCAGCGGTAGAACACCGTCGGCCGCAGGCCCAGTTCCTCACAGAGATCGGAAACCGGCACCTTATCCAACAGGTGGCGCCTCAGGATGGCAACCTTCTCCTCTGAACTGTAATGCTTTCGTTCCTTTCGCATGGGTCCTCTCCGTTTATATTAACGGAAGGACGCCATTTTCCATTTCCAGCTGAGGCGGGACAAATGCCTGTGACTCCGTGATTTGATAGTACGTTACGTCAAATGTGTCGGCACCTGAAATGAAGGGATAGTCTCCGGTCGAAGCTATCGTGATTTCCCCCGTATAACGCCCGGGATTGTGGGCGTCCGGAAAAAAATTGCCGGTGACACCTGCACCTAGTACGGGGCCGGCGATCGCGTTTTGATCGTAGTCGGCTGACCCGCCTGTGAACTGGGTGGATCCGTCGCTGGATAATACTCCGCATAAGTCTCGTTCGGTGGTTCCCGTCGAAGTCGTGACCGAATTGGTCAGCTGGATGGCGCGGGCACCCACAAAAGCGGGTGGTGTCTTGAACAAGCTCAACACGACGCCGGTTCCATTGATGTTTGCGTCGGTGTGCAGGAGCAAGCCATTGCCGGCGCCACTGAAAAAACCGGCTTGGGAATCGTTAGGATCCAGGACATTCACATTTCGGTCGACGACGTAAACGTTAAATGTCGAGTTTCCTGCCGCATCTGCAAGGCTGAGAGTGCCGATCGCGTCGGACGAGGAAAGTCCCCAGACGCCAGAGACGCTCACTCCGGTATGAGGATTGGAAGGGGACCCGCCAGTATTCGAATCGGATATCCCCGATGAAATAACCGCGTCGCTTTCCTCGATGTAGAATTGGCCCGCACCAATTGTCAGACCGGAGGAACCCCACCCGGAGTGTTCATAGGAGTAGGTATTGGCTAGAAACACGACGCTCGAGCCTTGCGCGTAAGCGCTACCAGCCGTCAACGCGAGGTTGTCCGCCTCGAAAATGCGCAGCGCTTTGTCGGAAATCAGGTAGTACGTGAAAGTTCGGCCTCCACTCAATGATAGATTGCCGCGACCGTTGGAGTCCGGGGGATTCAAAGTCCCGGCAAACATCGAGGAGGACATAACGCCTCCACGGTTGATATCCAGATTCCCCTGATTGATCGCATTGACGCCATCGGGTGTGAAGGTTCCCCCGAAAGACAGCCTAGTCGCCGAATTCGCAGGGTCCGTTCCGGTCATCGTGAACGAAAAACCGCCGGCGACTTGCGAAGCCGCAAAGCCCCCCGGCAAGGGTTGCTGTAGATCCAGTGTGCCGCTGCCGGGATTTCCGTCCACCTCAGTAAGCAAACCGTGCGCCGATGATGTGAGTGCGAAGCTGAACCGAAGAGTCTGCCCGTTGGCGGTAAGCAACGTCATGCTGCCATGCGCGCTCGGGTCGACAGAATAGGACGAAGTGGCTGCTGAAGAACCGGCGCTAGTAGGAAGAACGGCATCGTCCAAGTCGAGGAGCATGGGAGAAACGATGTCCGCAACACCGCCGGAGACGGTTCCGTCTCCATGCAGGATGATGCTGCCCAGGAGTGACGAGGGCCCTCGGTTTCCTGTTGGCGACGTGAGGAAGAAAGAATATTGGCCACGAAGTGCCGCGTTCGACGCCGGTAGCGATATTACCGTGGCCGCCTGGGCGCTCTTCGTGTTGTCGGCGACCGACGTAGCAGTGATCGTCACGGTGACATATGTCGCCGAGGAAGCAGGCGCCTTGAAGATAGTCGAGACATCGCTGTCGGTGGCCGCCGGGCTGAAAGAGCCACATAGAGAGGTGGGAGCACAGCTCCATTCCACCCCACCGTGCGGCACATCGTTGGCGACTGTTGCGGTAAGCGCCACGCTTTGGCCAGGTTGGATGGCGGAAGGCGGGCCTGCAGTGATCGTCACCGATATTGCCGGCAGAGTGACCGGCGGAGTGACCGGCAGAGGGATACTCGATCCGCTGACGCGACCCCCGCATCCGACCCCTGCGATCATTGTCGCCAAGGCCGCGACGAGAACGGAAAGCCGATGGGGAGAAGTTGCCGGAAGCTTCATGTTTGTTCTCGCTTGTCTGCGCTGGCCTCTATGAACCGAGGGCTCGTTGACGAAAGTGGGCCGCGTCGCAGCGGACTATGGGGTGGCATCGTTTGGTAGTCAATGCTCAGAGGAACATCGTTGGGTAACCATCTATGTAACTGAAGGGGAAGGAATTCTTAGGCGCGAACTATCGAAACTACGCAGAGTTGATGCACACGGATATCTTGGGAAAGCCTGCTAAGTCGGCCATCGCTGTGTATTTCACGCTGCGCCACCAATTGGACGCTCTACCTACGCTGTACCTTCGCGGCCTTGGTGTTGCCGTACTTAGGGCGATAGCATAGGGCGAGTAAGACGACCTTTGAAATGAGGCGACAGAATATGGCCGCATTCCGTTAACGCTACCCGGTCCGCGCCCGCAGGCAAGCCCAGGTGCATTTGTCTCAGAGGGGCGCGGACTCGGTTCGAAAGTGGGGTTAAGGGAGGTTTCCCTGATCGAAGACGAATAGCTGTGCCTCACTTCCCGCAGCCTGCGTTATTGCGTAGATCTGCGATCCGTTGGTCACAAACGCGAGGGAGCCATTGAGCGTGCCAAAGCCATCGGGCGAGACCGTGTAGGGGCCGGTGAGGGTTCCATCGGCTATCGCTGGGGTGCCAGGGACAGAAGCGTCGAAGGTGTTGTTGAAGTTGCCGGCTCCGTCAAAAACGCAGTCATAGACCAAGGATCCATTGAGCTGTTCGGGGTCTTCTACCGTAGCGGCAGAGTAGCGACCGTTCAGACTCGCGGCGGAGAAGTTGGGTGAAGAGGCATTCTGATTCACCAATACGCCCAAAGAGCCGGAAAAATTGGAGCTCACCGCAAAGCCCTGGATGGATTCGCCTACATCGCCTCCGTTGGTGAGATATACGATCGGTGTTTCTATTTCCAATCCGCTGAAAGACACTTGTCCCTGCGCAGTGGACACATAGGAGCCATCGGTGGATGATGGGGCGGACGGTGTGCCCGAAAGGTTCCTAACCACATTCGTCACGGAAGCTTCGCCGGTATTGAGCGCCTTGAGTGTGGCGATTTCCGCGAAAGCCCGGTGGCTCATCACGGGCGTCCTGCCCGCACCTGTCGAGGCCAGCAGGTAGTTCCCATTGAGTGGAAAGGCGCCAAACGACGACGCTGTCGCCAAGGCACGCCCACTAACCAACGAAATGTCCCCATTTGGATCGTCTTCGAAATCGAAGCTGTCGGTAGAGATCATGAAAAAGTCGGAAGCGTTGGCCATATAAATCGTGAAATGATAAGTGGAACCGTCGTATGTCCCGTCGAAAACATAGTCCATCGTTCCACGACCGTTGCTTGAAAACGTGGTGCCGATGGTTCCGTGACCTCCGGTTGGTGATTCATCAATGTCGTACTCATCGTTCATGTTTACGTTGACGTCTAGGTTGGCAACACCGCCAGAAAGCGTGCCCGACACATTCGTGAACATACCGGCGATCGAAGTTCGTTCCGACACACCACCGGACGTAACGCCAAACGCGTAGTTCGACGCCAGCGCGGTCAAGCTGAAGCTTGCCGGGTCTTGCAGATGCATCACGCCCGAGGCTACCGAACCGGTGCCGACGAGATCGTCGAACTCGATGATGCGCCCGTTGGAATAGACTCCGGATGCATTTTTCGCGCCCAACACAAAGCGAACCGCGAGGCCTGCCGGTGTCGAGCCGCGCGCGGCCTGGGCTTTGAGCCGAGCGCCTTTGGACTGTGCGTTTGGAAGAGTTCTATTGGCTGCGGCAGCTTGCGGACCATCCGCGAACGAGAGCACCAGGCACCCTCGTCCGTCGGCTCCGAGGGCGTACTTGCTTCCCGCAAGATTCACCGAAAAGTGCCCCGAGCCCTTCGGCGAATTGCTGTTCGCCAGCGCATAGCCGTTGTAATCCGCTTCGGCGCTAGCAATCGTCCCGTCGCCCCCGGGTGTGAAACTGCCCGCAGTGGCAAATCCCAGACCCGTTGCATCGAACCCCTGCAAAAGAAATGCATAGGGGGTGGCTGTGGTGAGCGCCGATTCGTTTCCACGCGGCACGCACTCATCCGGCGTCGTATCGACAACTTGTAAAGCAATCGCTTTGGAGACAGCGCTACTCCCGCGGGCATCGTGAACGTGAAATATGTAAGGACCGTAGGTTCCAGCTGCCGATGCTTTGCCCGCAATGACGCCAGTGGCGGAATCTAAAGCCAATCCCCCGGGAAGTTCTTCACCTGACGTTACGGACCAGCTATACGGACCACCGGCGCCACTCAAAGCCGCCAGCGTGCCCTGGTAGTCTGCGTTGAGCTCTGCCGCAGGAAGCGTCGATGTGAGCACCGTAAGAACGGGTAGGAAGATTGGGCTTGAACCTCTTCCGCCGCAACTTGTGAGGCCGATCATGCAGAGCAAAACAGTTGAAGCTAGGGGTAATGTGGCTGCGCGGTGCACAAAGCCTCCGAGTGTTACCGGGTTCGCCGCGCACTATGTGGCGTGATCGGTTACCGGGTCAATGCACAGGCGCACATCTTTGGATAACTGTGTAAGTAACTGATGTCACAGGGGTTCGGCGTCTGAAAACTCAGGTGAGCCAACTCTTGTAAAGTGGTGATAGGCGGTGCTAGGCTGCTGCTCACTCCCGCTTGGTCATGAGCAAAGTAGATCCAACTGAACCGATCATTCGCTTCGGCGCCTACGACGTTGACCTTCGCGCCGGCGAAGTACGCAAAGCTGGCATTCGGATCAAGCTCCAGCCGAAGCCATTTCAGGTCCTGAGCATCCTTCTGGCGAATCCTGGTACCGCGATTACCCGGGAAGAATTGCAGAATCGGCTATGGGCTCCGGACACCTTCGTCGACTTTGACCACGGACTTAATACCGCGGTAAGCAAGATTCGCGATGCCTTGAACGATCCAGCAGACAACCCCAGATTCATCGAGACGCTGCCGAATGGCTACCGCTTCATCGCTCCGGTTAGCGCGCAGCCTAGCGATACGCCGACCTCGCAGCCGCCAGAATCGGAACCCAAGGCGAAACCGCAAGCCGAACGGAAGCGCACTTCGCCACTCCGTCTAGCATTGGGCGCGGCCGCCGCGATCATTCTTATCGCGGGTGTTCCGGCGCTCCGCTATCTCCGTAACTTTCTTTCCCCGCACCGAATCCAGGTGAATTCCATCGCCGTTCTGCCTCTCCGCAATCTCTCTGGGGATCGGACGCAGGACTATTTTGTCGACGGAATGACCGACGAACTGATCACCCAAATGGCCAAAGTTAGCTCCTTGCGGGTAGTCTCCGCCGCATCTGCCATGCGTTACAGGAACACCACCCTCTCGACTCGCCAGCTGGGACGCGAACTGAACGTCGACGCTTTCGTGGAAGGCAGTGTCTTGCGCTCGGGCAATAGGGTTCGAGTGACGGCTCAGCTCATTGACGTTGCTACCGACACCCACATTTGGGCCGAGGATTATAACGGCGACACGCGCGATGTAATGTTCGTACAGAGCGATATCGCGTCGGCAATCGCCACCAAGGTGCGCGCCAAGATTGCTCCGAGCGAAAACGAAAAGCTGTCTCCGCCCCATCCAGTGGATCCGCGTGCCTACGATGCCTATCTCGTGGGGCGCGGTTACTGGCTTCGAGGAAAGTCGCCTGCCAACAAAGGGGATGATCTGCAGAAGAGCCAGGGAGAGTTTCTGAAGGCCATTGCATACGATCCGAGCTACGCGCCGGCCTATAGCGGGTTGGCGAACTATTACGGACTAATGGCCGGCGTGGGATATCTGCCGGTAGCGGATAACTGGAAATTGTCGGAACAAGCGGCGAGAAAAGCGCTAAGCCTGGATGACTCGGTGGCCGATGCGCATTTTGCGCTTGCTACAAAGCTGGTGTTTTATGATTGGGATTGGTCTGCCGCCGAACAGGAAATTCACCGCAGCCTCGCATTGGATCCCCATTTCGCGGAATTGCACAATCTTTACTCCCATTTGCTCGCGTATACCGGACGGTTTGACGAAAGCATCGCCGAGGCGCGTCGCGCGGAAGAGCTCGATCCTCTGGGCGAGTACAACAGCGTGCAGCGGGCACTGAGGTTCAGCCGGCGATACGATCTTTTCCTGCCGGAAATGGAGAGGACATTCGCGAACAACCCCGTGAGAATCCACGAGGACAAGGCCTGGGTCCATCGGGCAAGAAAAGAATATGCGCAAGAGGTGCAAGAGACCGATCAGCAGTTACGGCTGCAAGGCCGCGTTCCGTACGCTGACTCGCTTGTCCGGGCTTACGCGTCAGGCGGGTACCGCGCGTGGCTGGAAGCACAGTTGGTTGAGTTGAAGCAGCAGTCGGAAAAAAGACGCGTCTCCCCGTTTGAGTTTGCGGAAGCCTATGCAGCTCTTCGAGACGCGGACAGGACCATGCATTACCTGGAGCTGGGCTATCAGGAACGCACCGCTGACATTGTTCGCATCCAGCTTAACCCTGCATACGACTACCTGCACTTGGATCCTCGGTATAGAGATTTGGTCAGGCGCGTTGGACTTCCGCAATAGCCCAGCATGTGGCTCGGCACTTCCGCTTCTTCATCCTATTTAACATTTTACAACCCCATATTCGCTGATGTGATATCACTGTGCGCGACGATACTCGTGGTTTCTGAACCAAAGGGATTCCATTGCCGAACCAACGCGTATCCCCGCCATCCAAAGCGCTGTGCATGTTGCTGTTATTTCTGAGCGCGGGTTTGAGTTCTCCGGCGCAGGACAGCAAGGGTTCAATTTCCGGAACAGTGGTGGATTCTCAGAACGCTGTAGTGGCTGGAGCCAACGTCAAGTCAACGAACCTGGCGACAAACCAGGAGTTCCACACCGCTACCAATTCCGATGGCATCTTCCGAGCAAACTTGCTGCCGATTGGCGATTATCGAATAGAGATTTCCAAAATTGGGTTCAAAACATTGCTCTTCGAGAGTCTATCGGTCAGCGTGGGCGCCGACCAGGGACTCGGCTACCTGGAACTGGTAATCGGCGATGTAAACAGCACCGTGGTGGTGCTGTCGACGTCTGCGCTGGTCGAAAGTACCGAGGCCCAGATTTCCAATTCCTTGGGAGTAGACATACTCACATCGTATTCCGGAATACTCGACAACAATGGCCTCGACAATCTTGCTGTGTCCGTTCCAGGTGTTGTCGCCAGCCGCGATTTGTCATTTGCCAGCACCAACGGTCTTCAATTTTCCGTGAATGGCTTGCGCGGCAGAAATACCGATCAACGGATCGACGGCCAGAATAACAATGACAACTCCCAAGGCGGGCCAAGTTTACCGTTATCCGATTCCGAGTTTGTTGCGGAATACCAGATTACCACCAGCAACTTCGGCGCTGAATACGGGCGAAACTCCGGCTCCGTGGTTAACATCCTCACCAAGTCAGGAAGCAACAGTCTCCACGGCTCGTTATACGGCTCGGAGGGAAATTGGAGGTTCGACACCCTCTCCACAAATCAGAAAGCCTTTGAAGGGTTGACACAGGTCCCCGCTAACAACGATACATTCGTGGGCACTACAATCGGCGGTCCGGTGATTCACGACAAACTATTTTTCTTTGGCGGTTTGGACTCCGAAATCGTCAATCAGTCCACCGTTTTCGGCACTGGCCATCAGACGCCTACCCCAGCGGGCATAGCTACGTTGGCCGCGTGCTATCCGCAGAGCACTGCCGTCGCGGTACTTCAAAGATATGGCCCCTATGGTGTGAAAGGCGGCAATCCTTCGCCGCAGGGCCCGGTAACAGCCGTCACATACCCAGGTTGCTCGGGCGTTGACCTCGCGGGGGTACAACGGACTTTGCCTTCTGATTCTCGCCAACACAGTTTCGTGATCAAGAGCGACTACCAGACCGATAAGAACCGTTTCTACGGACGTTATATTTACCGTAAGGCGAATTTCTTGAATAGCGGAGGCAACGCCGCTGCTGGTTATCCGTTTGATAGTCCCTCGCTCTCGCAGGACTATGGTTTCAGTTGGACGCGTTTTGTCAGTTCGTCCACAGCCAACGAGTTTCGTGCGTCTTACGGCAGGCTCAACACCCAGGACGGTGGGAATTCTCTAGGGAATACCGTTCCTTTGTCGGGCCAATTGGCCAACGCGCTCGCGTTTGTCAGTTTTAGCGATCCGAATCTTCTGAGTTTCGGCGTGCAATCCAATTTGCCACAGGGGCGCATCGTCAACGCGTATGAGCTCCAGGATAACTGGACATATCTTCTAGGGCGCAATTCGTTAAAGGCCGGCGCCAATCTCAGCTATCAACGGTCGCCAAACGTATTTCTCGCTAGTTTCAATGGCACATTTCGATTCGACGACTATGGCACCTTCGCCGCAAACGTACCCAACCGAATTCAGATCGCGTCCGGTGGCTCCGACCTTGATTTTCGTGAGAACGATGCCGTTCTCTATTTTGCCGATGACTTTAGGCTGGCGCACCATCTCACCCTAAACCTGGGAATCACTTGGTCCTACTTCAGCCAACCTGCAAATCTCTTCCACGCTTTGACCACACAGTCGCAAACGGGCAGTAATCCTCTTTGGGATCCGACCCTGCCCTTAAGCGTCACGACTACACCAGCCATTCCGGCCTCAGACAACGATTGGGCGCCAAGTGTGGGCTTCGCGTGGTCCCCACAGAAATCCATGTTCGGAACGGGAAAAGCAACCAGCGTAATTCGCGGCGGATACCGGCTGGCGTACGATCCGGCCTTCTACAACATCTATACAAGGAATGCTACCGCCGCTCCCCTGCTGCTGCTCAACACTCTCACCGGAGCGAACGCTATCGCCAATCCGCTTCCTGCGGTCCCCACTGGTAGTAACGTCAGAGCATTGCTGCGACCGTACCTACAGACGGGAGTCTTCGACCCGCGAACTTTCGCTGAAACTTCCATTGCTCCGAACTTCGGACCTGACCACGTTAATGAGTGGTCTCTCGGTGTTGAACAAGAGATTGTGCAAAGCGCCGCCTTCGAGGTTCGTTACGTGGGTAACCACGCACAGAACTTATTCCAGACCATCGATGCCAATCCCTTCATTGAAGGTCTTGCGAATCTGTATCCGGGCTTGTTGCCTGCCGGCGTGACGCCATGTTCTGCGAGCCATGCTGCCGTCTCGCAATCGGCCGGTCGAGTCTCTTGCGACAGCGGCGGCGTAGTTCGCGAACGTACCAACACCGGCTATTCCGATTACAACGGGCTGCAGACCGATCTGCGATTGGCGCATCTCTGGAATCAACTCACTCTTCGATCGGCGTATACCTTCAGCAAAACAACCGACAACACCACTGAGATCAGTGCAACTGGCGCCGCGGGAAACACATCCGCGTTTTCGCAGAGCCAGATCAATTTCACTTCGCAGGAGCATGGCCTTTCCGGAATTGATTTCCCGCATGCTTGGGCGCTTACCATCAAAGAAGACCTTCCGTTTTACCGCACTCAGAAAACGATGTTCGGGCGCCTATTCGGCGGCTGGTCCATCTCGGCTGTGTATTCACTAGCCTCCGGCCAACCTTACACGGCGGTGCAGTTCGGACTGAACTGTGCCAGTGGTGGAGGGGCATGCGGTGGAATACCCGACTCGATGAATCCTTACGACTATCGCTTTAATGCTGCTTTCGCGATCCCGGATGGCTCCCTGCGTCCGTTCGCGGGGAATCCGGCCGCGCCGGTGCAGTCCGTTGCTATCTTCGCGAGCGACGGGTGTCCCGTCGACCTGGACGGGAATCTCTGCGGGGACCCAGCAATTTCTCCCACCACGCTGGTCAGTTTGAACGGCTTGAACCAAGGATTCACCGGAACCGCCACCGATCACTCGGGGAGGATCGTTCCCGATCCTGGCCACCCGGCTAAAATTGTCACTCAAAGTCAGGTGCGTTTCGTTGCCAATACGGCCGCTGCGGCGAGAGTATTTGGCACACCTTTCGGCAATGTAGGACGAAACACCCTGCGCGACGCCAGAACCAATCTTCTGAACCTTTCCATTTTCAAATCCACCAACGTTTCAGAAAAGATGAAGGTGCAATTCCATGCGGACTTCCTCAACGCCTTCAACCATCCGAACTACGCGACCATTGACCCATTCGTTGATGATGCGGGTTTGGTTGGAGAGGGCTCCGGATTCGCCAATCCTTACACTCAGCCAAGCGGAGATCGGACGATCTTGTTTGGCTTGAAAATACTCTTTTAGACGTGGGAGTTCACTCAGTCCCGCAAACAGGGTTCTGTGGACTGCCGTCACACAGGTTTTCTGATTCCGAGATTTTGGTAAGGGCCGACGCATTGGGTAGAGCTCTAAAAAAGCGGGGACCTGGATGAGGCGGACTCAATACCCGATCACTGTTCGCGAAGAATTCCAAATGAAGGTATTGCGGAGGTTGCCCATCGCGGGCGGATGACGGGCTACTCTTCCCTTATCCTATAAGGTAAGGTTTGCCGACAACGCAGAAAGTGGCTTCTAAGCACATGGAACCTTGTTAGCAAGTCCTTGACTTCGATAGCGGTACCAACTGTATGCCAACACTTTCGCAGTAACCCCGCGCTGATCCGTTGTCCTCTGAGGTCAAGCGTCAGTAAAAAGCTGGGAAGCTAGACCAACACCCCAGCACCAGTTCGAGTGTGGTTTAGCATCTCGTGACTGTGCACGAACTGTGCACGAACCAAGCAGTTTAAATGCATTGGGGTTAGCTTCGAGCGAAAAGCAGATTCCCCAAATTGTTGAAAACATTGGAAACCGTGAGAGAGTAAGGAGCTATTAGAGAGGACTGGGGTGCTTTGCAAGCAGGGGGTCGCCGGTTCGATCCCGGTCACGTCCACCATTTTTCTCTTTTACTTTCATTGCGTTAGCTGCGGCTGCGGTACCGTAATTGAATCGGCGTGCGACCAAGCCTTCCCAATTTGGAGGGAGAAAAACTATGTTGAAGCTGGCTCTGAAAGTAGCTCTTGGTGCGTTTTGTGTGTTTTGCGTGCTTTGCGTGTTTGCGTTCCTGGCCCAGTCGAGCGTCGCGGCTCCACCAACCAAACCTAAGCCTGTTCGGGTGGTTATGAAACCGACGCTGGCGACTTCACCGTGAAGGTCGACACGGTCCATGCGCCGGCGACCTCGACGAACTTCCTGAAGTATGTCGATGCGGGCTTGTACGACGGCAAAAGCAGTTTCTACCGGAGCGTGCGGCCCGACGACGAGACGAATAAGACTAACCCAATCAACGTCATTGACGGGGATATCGACGGCGACCACGCCCAGGACAAGTTCCCGCCGATTCCCCTGGAGCGGACCAGCGTTACCGGCCTTCATCACGTGACCGGCACGATCTCGATGGGGCGAGAAAAGGACGCCGACTCGGCTCAGAGCGAAATATTCGTCTGCCTCGCAGATACACCCTCCCTGGATTTCGGCGGGATGCGCAATCCCGATGGCCAGGGCTTCGCGGCGTTCGGCAAAGTGGTTAGTGGCATGGATGTGGTGAAGAAGATCTGGCAGGCGCCCGTTCAACCAGGAAAGCAGAGACTGGTGACCGCGGTGAGAATTATCAAGGTGCACCGAGAATAGCAGGACATCGGAGCGGGCGCGCGGCTCATACCAACGCTTCTGGTCTGGGTCGCTGCCGGCCCAATGTCGCTCTACGATGCGGCTTCCGCCATTCTCTGCAGCCCGAAATGTCAGCCAATCATCGGCTTGACTAACGACCGAACCGATCCTGATGCTGTGTCGACTTCAGCTACAGCGACAGTAGAAGCCAGATTGTTGTAAGGCCTATCCGACCAAAATTGACACGGTAGAGGTCTGCGGTTTGAGTGCGCACGGGCCTAAGACATCTCTTTCAGGTCGCTCACGATGATTGCAAACAGTTAGGGTTTTGTGGAGGAGAGATTGCCGATCCAGTGGGGTGGCAGAGCGGATTCAAACGTCGAGGCTCCACGGATTCGATCGGCCACTTCACCGCCGGTGCCGATCACTCGGCCGCCTATGCTGAAAAATTTCGCGTCGCACATCCCGTGTGGCAGCAAGCCCACTGGAGTGAGAGAGTGCGATCGCAGGTCATATCTGAAAACGTCTTTCTCATAAGTACGTGTAAACCCGCCGATCAACAATATTGCTTCAGGGAGAGGCACGGCGCACCAGCACCGCCGTGAAACCGGAAGGTCAGGGAGGCGGCGCCATCGCTGTAGTTTGCAGTCGAACTCCAACACTGAATCGGAATTGGCTACGCCATTTTCTGCGGCATGGGCGCCGCCGAAGATGTAGATCTTGTCTGAGACGACCGCCGCGGCCATGCTGAATAGGCCTGGCCCGGGAAAGCCGGGCGGAGTTTCCCAGGGCCCACGCGGCTTGCTGACGTTGCAGATCCAGAGAGTGTTATGCGCGGAAGCATAGTCGCCTGCTCTCGACATGCCGCCCATGACGTAGATGGAATCGCCGGACGCCACGGCCGAAGCATAAAGGCGCGGCTCTGGGAGAGCGAGATCGGGCAGTTCTACCCATTTTTTATTTCTGAGTACCAAAGCGTCTTGCCTGGCGTGGAGGTGGTCCCCGCCGCCGAAAACGTACAGATCGTTGTGCAGTGCGACACACGACGCGTCGCTGCGAGGTTCCGGCAGGGGTGCCGCTTCGCTCCAGGTGTTTGATGTGGACTCGAACTCGTCCACCCGCGACGTCCAAACCTTTTCGTTGGCATCCCAGTAGCTGCCACCTGCAAGAACATAGCGGCCGTCGACCACTGCGGCCATGTATCCGGCACGGGGCAGAGGAAGCGGCGCACGGGTGCGCCAAGAGAGGTCGTTTTGAATTCCGCCGGTCATCGAGCCGAAGAACCGGGGATATTGTCAGTTCTCAAGAGGCGCTTGCGCCGGTGGACGCTGCGGGTGGCCGGGTCTGTGATGCAAAGCTTGCAGGTGGGACTGGTCGGATCAAAGATGCCAAGCCTCACAAAAAAGAGCCCGACAAGTTGAAGGTGCCCCTGAGCGCTGGGATGGATGCCATCTGAATCCAGCCAGCGACGGAACGCTCCCGGGTGTTTCCGATCTTGAGTGATCCAATGCTCGTAGTGATCCACCAACATGAGTTTTCGCCGGGCAGCCACCTCGCGGATGATGTCCGCATAATGCGGCAGGTGGGTGCGCTCGATGTCCGCACCAGGACGAATCGGATTTGGCGTGTGCAGCAGGAGCAAACTAGAGTTGTTCTCGCTCGCATCCGCGAGGGTGAGAAGATTTCTTCGAAAGGCCTCAATGCCGGTGCGGCCAGCAACGCAATCATTCATCCCCATCATGATGGACGTGACGTCGGGACGGAAACGCAGGACTCGCCCCTTGAGATCCCTCAGCAAGCCGTCGGTGGTGTCACCACTGGTTCCGGTATTAATGACGGTATCCGCCATGCGACGCAGTTCCCACCGGAGACGCTCCATGAAATGCTCTGGATAGCTTCTCCACCCAAAGGTGTAGACCGCTCCGTGCGTGATGCTGTCACCGGTGAGCAACCATGTGACTCCCTTCGAAGAAGAGAAAACGGAACGCAGCGGATTTTTAGGCGCGGCCATGAATCTCGTGACGCCTTGCGGCTACTTACCCGGGATCCGAGCGATGCAGTCGATCTCAATCTTGAACTTTGGCAATTGCACTCCGACTGTCGTCCGCGCCGGCTGGTTTTCAGGAAAGAACTCACGATAGATTTCATTCATGGCCTGAACGTCGTTCAGATCGTTCAGGAAAACGCCCACTCTTACCACGTCCCGGAGAGAACACCCGGCGGCGGCTAATATCGTCTGGATATTCGTTAGCGCCAGCCGAGCTTCGGATCGAATGTCTCCGTACTCGATTTCGTTGGTTTCTAGATTGATCGGAGCCTGCCCGGAGACGAACAAAAGTCCGTCAGATATTACTCCAAGCGAAAATGGGGATTTCGGTTTTGCTGCGTTTGGTGGGTGGATTATGGTGTGCATTGTCACTCCCGCGACCTGTCTCGGTCTGAGTTTTGTTGTCTTCTGAGGTGGTCCGCGTAGCGAATTGCGCGCGGAGCACTTGGCAACGCGAATTCTATCCTCATTCGGCCAGTTGAAGCATAGGCGATCTCATAGCCTGGAGGCACACACTCAATGTGGTAAGCGCTTCTGCCAATGTGCATCGGGGCGGGCGCATCTTGTGGATGGCATCGATGAAGTCGCGAGCTTGATCCAGATGCCAGGCGTCGCGTTCGGATCTAAATTCAAATCGGTTGGTCTTACCACCGGAATGCGTAACCAGGATTTCGCCGGTCAATAGATTCGCAGCCGCGGTCGCCCGGCTCCCCACGACGTGACATTCTCTTCGACTATCTCGATCGGCTGCGTGCAGATGTATCTGCGCAACCATGCCGGTGTTCGAGCGCAGCCAGAGGTCAGCAATGCCCTCATCAGCGATGTTCAACTCCGCAACCGACGCGCGGCGGCATCCTTCGAGACGCAGCTCACCGAAAATCCACTGGAGGTAATTCAGCTCGTGACTCAGATCGAGTATTACGCCGGCCGCTGCGTTCACCGAGCCGTAGTAGGTCTGGCGATAATCGGGACGCGAAGCCGGGAGGTAATGGGTGCATATCGACCGAACTGACAGCAGTTGTCCCAGCGATCCGTCCAACACCAGTTCTCGCAACTTCACAATGGAAGGCTGGAAACGCAGCACGTATCCGACTGCTGGAGTCAGCCGCTTCTCTTCGCAAAGCGCGGTTAGGCGATCGATGCCGGCAAGAGTTGCCGACAACGGTTTCTCGACCAGCACGTGGATCCCTCGGTCCGCGCAAAGGGTAGCGATCTCCACGTGCGAAGCGGCCGGAGTTGCGATCACCGCGGCATCGAACGACTCGAAAGGCACGGCAGCGATATTGGTGAACCAACTCACACATCCGTATCGGTCTGCGATTTGTAGTGCACGCTCTTCGCGCGGGTCTACCAGGGAGACGGAGGTTCCCTCGATTTGACACAGGGCGCGAATATGCCGCTCGCCGATAGATCCGGCGCCAATTACGAGAGCCCTTATCGAAGACGGGTCTTGCATTGTACTTTTTCCACCTCATTCCGCAGGTTTCGGCGCGCAAGCGTCGCGAAATTACGATTGGCGTTCAAGGCATGACCAAGGAAGCAGCAACGGGCAGCCGCTCAGTCGGGGGCGCCTAGATTGCCGTCCAGCCCCCGTCCACGGAGATATTTTGACCGGTGACGTATGCGGACGCATCCGAGGCCAGGAAGAGTGCTGTACCCTCGATGTCTTCAGGGGCAGCCATGCGCCCGAGAAGAGTCCGCCGCGCGTAATTCCGCTCAAAAACCTCAGGCATGCCCTCCGTCCAAAACCCGCCCGGCGAGATGCAGTTGGCACGGACGCCGAACGGTCCGAGGAAACTAGCTAAGTAGCGCGTCAGACCGATGATTCCACTTTTCGCGAAGGAGTAATCCACAGGGTTCGACATCGCGGTGCCCTCATAGATGGAGAAGTTCGGTCCAACCACTCCATAGATGGACGAGATATTAATAATCGAACCGGATCGCTGAGCCTGCATGGGCTCGGAGAATATCTGTGACGCGAGGAACACCCCAGTGGAGTTCACACGCATCGTTTCTTCCCACTGCTGGGCGGTGGTGTGACGCAAGTCGCCGCCGGTTCTGGCGACGGCATTGTTGAACAAAACGTCGAGGCGTCCGTGGCGCTTGAGAATTCGATCGCGAAGATCGCGGATTTCCGATTCCGACGCCAGATCGAGGCGCTCACCTTCGGCGTGCAAGCCTAGTTGGTCAAGTGAAGCCGCGAACGCGCGGCAGCGATCCACGTCGCGCGACGCGACGATGACCGTCGCACCGGCCTCGCAAAGGGCTTGCACGATTGGCTTGCCGACGATGCCGGTTCCACCGGAAACGAGGGCGATCTTGCCGTCGAGTCGAAAAGAGTCCAATACGGCTTTCATTCTTCCTCTCCTGCCAGAAACTGGGGGATCGTTTGTGGAAGCGGCAGTACGCGGCGATCACTTTAGTCCGCAAGTCCAGTGACCATAAAGATGCCGTCGCCGGGAGAAATCACGGGCCATTGTCGAATCAACGCGACCACGCCGTCACGAGGCGCGAGGAAGGTTTCCACCGTTTCGGAGTGAAGGTCAACTACGCGACCCAGTTTTTGCCCGGCGCGAACCGATTCGAGAAGCTCGACTTCGGGAATCAAGAATCCTCGCTGGGTGGCCACCAGCGAAGTATCGATGTCTCCGCTCCCGAGAAGGTGCATCGCGAGTTTCGCGGGTGTTGGTTCGCCCGGCAGGATGTGCAAATGGCGAAGCAGGTTCTGAAGGCCGGAGAGAAACATTCGCAGGTCATCGGGATGAATTCTTCCCGCGCCACGTGCCTCGGTGTACAGCCATGGAATCCCGCGCTGCTTGGCGAACGAGATCGTTCGGCCCGGCGCCGTTTCCGGATGTCCCCACAAGACCGGAGCGCCAAACAGCGCCGCCGCCGCGCGTGAGCGGGGCTCGGCCGCATCGTAGCCAACCATGGTCGGCATCAGCAGTTTTACTCCCGCACTATGCAGATCCAGAAAGAAATCCGCGAAGGCGATGATTGAATTCGCCAGAACGAGCGCAGTCGCTGCGGTAGGACCGCCATCGGAGCTGCCGGGGAAAGCTCGCGCGAGATTTCCGTGATCCAGCGGGCTGGTGCGCGTGCCGTTCCAAAATGCCGGGGGATTGGCGACGGGAACCGCGAGAAAGTCACCGGTCATTTGCTGCGGGTCGAGAGATTGGTAGGTGTCCAGAATCGCGCGCACACCTTCATATTCGTCGCCGTGGACGCCTGCGGTCACTACCAGAGTCTGTCCCGCACGGCTCCCTCGTGCCAGCAGGACCGGCAAGCTAGCGCCCTTGACCCCAGGTTCCAGAGAGAGATCGAGTGCGTGCTTTTGACCGCGCTGAAACTGAGCCGGGTTGAAATCGGCGCTGTTCATTTTCGATGGCAATGCCTCGACGGCAACGCTCCGAGTTTCACGGGATTACAAGCGCGACTAGTAGGTAAGATATCCGCCATCCACGAGCAGAGTTGCGCCGGTGACAAAATCGGCTTCGTCGGAAACAAGATACGCCACGGCGTAGCCGATATCGCGCGGCGAGCCGCGGCGTTCCAGGGGCGTTTCGCGAACCCATCGTTTGGAGGCGCCCACCCCGCTTTTCTGATCCGTGATGTTGGCACTCGCTTCGGTATTGATGTCTCCTGCGGCTACGGAATTCACGCGAATTTTATGCGGCGCGAGCTCCAGCGCCATGCTTTGCGCGAGCGAAACCTGAGCGGCCTTGGTGGCGCAGTAGAGGCTCGCGAATTCCTGTGCGGCATACGCGCCGACCGAACTAATATGCACGATGCTGCCCCCGCGGCCGGCCGCTACCATCCGCTTGGCCACGGCTTGGGAACAATAGAAGGTGCCTTTCAAGTTGGCGTCGACGATAGCGTCGACGGTGGCGGCGCTGCAGTCCAGCATGGGAGCGATGGCGGGCATCCCGGTAGTGCTGGCGTTGTTGACGAGAATGTCGATGCGGCCATAGTGGCTCATGGCAGATGCGACCACTCGCTCCACGGCTTGGGGATCGCGAATATCCAGGGCTTCAGCAATCGCCTTGGCGGGCTGCAGGCGTCCTACAGCGTGTTGCGCCAAGTCCAGGCGGCGTTGCGCGAGCACCACCCTCACACCCTTTTCGGATAGCACTTGCGCGATGCCGAAGCCGATGCCTGTACCGCCGCCGGTGATGATGGCTACTTTTTCGTGGAGGCTCATATGGAGTCGAGAGGATACATCGGTCGTTTAAGTCGTTTATAAGAAAAAGTGCGAACATCCGCGGCAGCCAGGCCGGGTGTGTCGACCTCGATAACGCGTTGCGCGATGGGAACGTAAGCAGCGCGATAGGCAATCGCCGCTTTGACCACGATAATACCTAACCGAGTGGGTTCAATACCGATCGCGCGCAGCTGCTGGAGATTCCACATCGGCATCCGCCGTTCGGTAAGGACCACCAGGACTCCGCCGGTCTCGATGACGGCGGTACGGCCCTGGTCGTCTACCACGCCGTCGCGCATTGGCCCGATGTTTTTGAATATGCCATCGCTAAGGGTTCGAATTACCCCTTCGATTTCAACGGGAGGGCCGTGGAATGTGTCCACCTTCCCTCCCACCGACAAGCGAAGGCGCTGTCCTACGCCGGCTTGCACTGTGGCAGAAACGGCTTGAGGGTCGCAAAGCAATACCAAGGCTTTCTCCGCTTTCTGCGCGAGAAGTTCGGAGAGCAGCACCGTGCCATCGCCCGGAGTTCCGGCACCGAGGTTGTCTCCTACATCCACGAGGATCGACAAGCCGGAAGGCGCCGCGACCGCCTCTCGGACTGCTTCCGCCGGACCTGGCAGCGCCACCTGGAATTCCTGGCGGCGGGACCAGACGAAATCGGCGACGCGCTCTGCGGCGCGAGACGCGACCTTGACGTCATCTCGAGCGACCGCGTACACACTGAATCCAGCGTCGGGGACGTCGGAATAGGGAAAGCCAGCCGCCACCGAGATGGCCACCATATCTGGAGCACGCTCGAGCTCGCGGGCTAAGGCGATGGCATCTGCCATCGGCCCGCGATCGGTCAGTTGCCGGAGGATGTGCGGAAACAGCGGGCGCCGCGCCAGAGCCAACTTAGGCTGCAAGCCGTCGTGAATCATGCGCGAAAGGATTTCCGCGGCTTCCAGCCCGCGCTCCGCCTGATCGATGTGCGGATAGGTGTCGTACCCGATCATCGCGTTGGGCCAGCGGACCATTTCGTCCGTCACGTTCGCATGGTAATCGAGGGTAACCACGAGAGGCGTGTTCTGGCCGATAGCCTTGCGGACGCGGCGTAACAGTTCCCCGTCGGCGTCCGGAAAGGTTTCCGAAACCATTGACCCGTGCAGGCCTAGGAGCACGCCATCGAGAGGCGCTTGCTCGCGCAGTTTCGAAATGAGGAAATCGCCGAGGGACTCAAAAGCGTCGTTGGTTAGCGGGCCGGCCGGCATGCCCCAGGCAGCAATCGTGGGAACGATTTCAAACCCAAAGCGGCTCGCACCTTCGAAGAAGCCGCCGATCTCTGAGCAGGTACCCGTCCAGTGTTGAAGAATCTCTTGCCCATAGTGCAGATCTTTCTCTTTGAATTTCGCGAGGGTCATCGCTTGCGAGAAAAATGTATTCGATTCGTGATAGATGAGGCCGGTGGCTATGCGCATGTTCAATTGATTTTCAGGATCGCAGCTTCGAGTTCATTCGGATCGATGAGAATCGAAGCGTTGCGGGCCGCGGCGTCGCGTATGGAGTCGGGATCTTTGAAGCCGTGCCCGGTAACCAGGCAGACCACGTTATCGTCCGGACCCACCGCACCGCGCCGGACTGCTTCGGCCAAGCCTACGACGGCGGTGGCTCCAGCCGGTTCGCAGTAGATACCTTCGCGGGTGAGCATTAGGCGTTGCGCCGCTAGTACGTCGCCATCTTTCACGCCGATTCCCAGCCCGCCAAATTTCCGAAGTAATTCGAGAGCCAGGCTGGCGTCGATGTCGTTCGGCACCGAGAGCCCACTGATCCGAGTGGTGCTCTCAACCGGCCGAATCTCGCTGTCACCTCTCTCGAATGCAGCGACTACGGTGGAGCATCCGATGGGCTGAACCGCATGCACGCGCGGGCGATGTTTTCGTGAAAGCTCGAATCCCTTGCAGACAGCAGAGAACAAGCCACCGCCGCCGACGGCGACAAACACATGATCGACGCGAGGCGGCAGTTGCTGCTCGAGTTCGACAGACAGTGACTCCACACCGGCCATTCCTTCCGGGCAAAAGCGATAGGCGGAGATGACCAGAGGCAGCCGCCGATCCGCTGAAAGTTTGGACAGGCTGGCGAACACGGCATCGGTTACCACCGGAGAGGTGATGAAACCGCGTACCCGGAATACCTGCGCGCCATGAGCCTGCATCTGCGCCAGCTTTCCGGCGGGCGCATGTTCGTTCACCACGATGGCGCACGAAATTCGGTAGCGAGCACAATAGGCGGCCAGAGCTGAGCCGGCGTTGCCGGAGGAGGTCGCCAAACAGCCCGGCGCTCCCAAACGAAGGATCCTGGTTACCTCGGCGGCGGCAAAGCGATCCTTATAGGAACCGGAAGGATTGCAACTCTCCAGCTTGAAAAAAAGATTAGAGAGGCCGAGGCTGGGTCCGATATGCACACTTCGAACCATCGGAGTGTGGCCCTCACCCAACGTGGCGATCGTCATTCGATCAATTCCTTCCGCGAAAACAGCGCGAAGCGAAAACAGTCTATATGTCGACGGTAAAACCCTGGACTACGGAAACTGCGTTATGGCCTCCTTGAACCCGTTCACCAGGAAGACGTGATCGTTGCCACCGGTCACGATACTCGCGCCCCGGGAGAGAGCTAGCTGAGTGGCTTCGGGCGATCCCGTCGGCATTCCCCACCACTTCCCGGCTTTGGCGGCGGCGTTTGCTACACGATCGATGGCCTTCTGTACGTCGGGGTGCTTGAACTGAAAGGGCACGCCGTAGCTGATCGATAGATCGGCGGGACCGACGAATAGAAAGTCCACACCGGGGGTGGCTACGATGTCTTCTACGGACTCGACCGCGTCGCGGTCTTCTATTTGCAGCACCAGGAAGGTTTCCTCGTTGGCGTGCTTCATGTATTCGTTGGGATCGACGAGCATATAGTCGGCGTCCACTCCCCCGCCGTCGAAACCTCGTGCGCCGAGGGGATAAAAGCGCGACCACTCAACCCATTGACGCGCCTCTGCGGCGTTTCGACAGTGCGGCACCATGATTCCGTTAGCTCCCGACTCAAGAATTCCCATCGGGCTGGTATAACCATTCTTCAGGATCCGCACCATCAGATCGATGCCGGTTGTGCGGCAGGCGAGGGCTAAGGGCGCGACCACATCATGACTGAAATCGCGATGCTCCATGTCGAGCCAGATCAGGTCATATCCCAGTCTGCCAATCACCTCTGCGAGCCAAGGTTCGACGACTCGGCTGAGCGTAGCTGTGCGAACGTAATTCCCCGAACGCACCTTCTCCAGCGTTCTACTCGTGATCATAATGTCCTTTTATTCCGGGGTCACTTTCGGTTTCCTACGCTGCTGCTACCGGGCTGCTCCCAGCGAAACGGATCAAAGTCCAATTTTGAGCCGATGCACGCGTATCTTGCCCTGGCCCCCCTCGACGCTCCAGTGAGAGGCGAGATATTCGTTACCGGTCAGATGTAACAGAGAGGGCTGTCCAAATCGCAAGGATGCGAACATGTCGGCCATCGGCAGACCTTCCGGATTGCGATAGCCGGCGGATGGGCCCCAGATGATGCGCTCTTCGATCACTTTCCAGCGATTCTTGGAAAAATCCACCAGCCGCACGTAGAGACCTGGATCCGAACCGCGGTGCGCGTGGATCGACGCCAGGAAGTCTCCACCCAGCCAAACCAAGCTCGATGACTGGGCCATGTGACCGGTATCTTCCGGTTCCGACCATGAGCGCCCGTTGTCCGTGGAAAAAGTGACCTGGTTCGGCAGGTTGCGGTCGGTGGCCGCGTCATAGGCCCAGAGGATGACGATGAGCCGGCCAGGCTGCATCTCGCAAATGCGCGCTTCATACGGGGTAATGTTCCGCCAGCTGTAAAAGAGCTCCTGGTCGCTCCAAGTGCGGCCTTGATCCGAACTACGCAGCAAGACGCCTACTGCCCCGCTGGGATTCGATCCATCGGGGAGCTTGAATAGCGCGCCGATGGCGAGCAGGTCGCCGGAATGAGTTTCGATCGACGCGCCGGATACTTCGATAATCTCGGGATGCCTTTTCGGAATGACCGCGGGTTCGGTCCAGTGGCGGCCCTCGTCGTCGGAAGAACAGCAGACGTTTTCACCGGGCTGGAAACCATTGGTCTCTGGGATGGCGATGGCCTGTTCGGGATCCTGGCGAAGGTATCGGTATCCGATGGCCGAGAGTTTACCGCTGCGAAGGAGCGTCGCTTTAATGCAATCGCTGGCGGGAACGGGCAGATGGTACTTGTCGTACAACGGACCCTGGAGAGCCCAAGTGCGGCCTTGATCCTGGGAGCGGGTTACGTAAGTGGTCAGATTGGGAGCTTCGAACGCTTCGCCCATGACAAAAAGGCAAATGAGTTCGCCGGAACTCAATTGGACCAGACCTGGGAAGTAGCCGTGCCGACTGTGCACGTGTGGCTTGGGATTGTCGAATGCTAGGTGGCCTTCGATATACTCAATCATCCGCGAATCTCCCGATATGGAAGCCGGCCGAAGGTGATTTGCTCCGTCCGACATCCTTTATAACTGTTTGCCGCTGGCCGAGCCGCGGCGCCCGCGTGCAACACCTCCACTGAATCCCTCGTATCCCGGCCAGCTGGTTGCCGCGGGTAGGGTAGCGTAAAGGCGAGGCTGGGGCGGGGAAGTGGCGAGAATAGAACTTGTGAGAGCCGGGTGGGCATGGTATACGTTTTGTCGACAGTCGACAGATTAGCACAACCCGCGCCGATAGCAACTCTGGAATTTCGCACCTGCGATTCTTGGATTTCCAAGGCCTGCGGCGCCGCAATCGAACTTAACTGACGCGCTGGCTTTTTTACTGACCGCCGCTTTTCATACGGAAGGCAGCCGGCGCGGCAAGAGATCATTCTTAAGAGTTGAATCCGACGAGGTGAATGGATGGCGACGGTGCGCATTGGCATGATCGGGTCAGGCTACATGGGACTGACTTACGCAGAGGCGATCGCTCGTCACGTGAAGGGTGCCGCGCTTGGAGCTGTAGCGGGCGGCTCGCGCGCGACGGCGCTGGCGGCAAGCTACAGCGTCCCCGCGGAGTCCAGCGTCGATGCCCTGCTGGAACGCGCGGATATCGATGCGGTGATCATCACCAGTCCCGACCAGAACCACTGCGAGCAGACCCTCCAGGCGGCGGCCAAGGGCAAACATGTGCTGGTAGAAAAGCCCATGGCGCCCACGGTGAAACAGTGCGACTCGATGATCGCGGCATGCGGCAAGGCAGACGTGAATCTGGCGGTGGTGAAAACGGAACGGTACCGCCCGCTCACCAAACGCGTCAAGCAACTGATCGATGAGGGCGCGATCGGCAAAATCCGCATGCTGCGTACAGTTTCTGTTTATCCGGTGAGCCTGGGATCGTACATTCTTGACAGCCGGCCGTTTTACAAAGATCCCGCGAGTGGCGGGCTATTCATGAGCATCGCGAGCCACAACGCTGATTTTCTGTTCTGGCTGAGCGGATTGCCGGCCACGCAAGTTTACGCGCAAGCGCACACGTACAGCGATCTCGGCGCTCCGGAACAGAGCGTGATGGCCCAGATTCGATTTACGGACGGAGTGATGGGCGATATGTGGATATCGTCCGAACTACCGCAACCGAGCTTTCCGAATGCTGAGGTGCGCTTTCAGGTGGTGGGCTCGAAGGGCCTGCTGGATTTCGAGAATTACGGATATCTGGATATCACCCGCGGCGACAAGTGGGAGCGGGACTTCGTACCGGAGAAGTTCGATTACCTGAATGATCCCAAGTCACCGATACGGCTGGAACCGCACATCGGAGTGGTCCAGGAATTCGTCGATAGCATCCTGGAAAAGCGCTCACCGAACGTGGGGGGAGCCGCCGGGCGCGCGGCGGTAGAAGTATGCGAGGCGTGCCAGATTTCAGCGCGAGACGGCCGAGCGGTGGATTTGCCGCTGCGCTAGACGCCGGCCGCGGCGCTAACCTTAGCAGCGGCTTCCAAAGCAAATTCAATGTCCTGGTCGGAGTGTGCGGCGGAAACGTACCAGCGGCCGTCGGGAAGGGCGAGCACTCCTTCGTCGAGCAACGCGAGGACAAAATCGCGGTATTGAGCTGGATCCGAGGCGAGCGTCTCGCGGTAATCGCCGGCCTGATTTTCCCGGAACGAAACCTGGAAAACGGGGCCGCCTCCCGACGTGACCACCTTAAATCCACGATCGCGAAGCAGCTTTTCAAGGCCGAGACGGAGGCACTCCCCGCGCTTCCATAGACCGTCGTAGATGGTGTGGCGATCGCGCGAAAGAATATCCAGCGTCGCTTTGGCGGCCGCGAGCGCGATTGGATTTCCGTTGAGGGTGCCCGCGTGGACCACTTTTCCGGATGCGATAAGCTCCATGAAATCGCGCCTTCCGGCGAGCGCGCTGACGGCCACACCACCCCCCAAGGCCTTTGCGTAGGTAGCGAGATCAGGGGTAACGCCATAGTGCCCTTGCGCGCCGGCAAGCTGCAGTCGAAAGCCCGTGATCACCTCATCGAAGATGAGCAGAACCCCGTATTGGCGGGTGATCCTGCGAAGAAACTCAAGGAATCCGGGATTGGGCGGGATGCAGCCGCTGTTGCACAGCATGGGTTCGCAGATTACCGCGGAGATTTCGGCCGCGTGGCTGGCGAAGATTCGTTCGACGGACTGAGGGTCGTTCCAAGTAGCAATAAAAACATCGGTGTGAGGGCGTTGTCCTGCGCCTGCGCCCACTGGCGCTCCGTCAGCGGATGCGATTTCCGCGGCGGTTGGGTGATAGCTGACGAGGACGCTGTCGTCCCAGCCGTGATAGTGGCCCTCGAACTTCACGAATTTTTGGCGCCCCGTGGCGGCGCGGGCCAGACGAAGAGCTACCTGGACAATTTCCGTGCCGCTGTTTGCAACACAGACCAAGTCACAGCAAGGTATAATTTCGACCATTCGCTCAGCAACCTGAAACTCGAGATCATGTTGGGCCCCGTAAGTGAAACCATTTTTTAAGTGTTCGGTGATCGCGTCGACTAGTTCCGGCGGCGACTGGCCGAGAATTAGCGGTCCCCAGGCAAGACCGAAGTCGCAATACTCGTTCCCGTCCACGTCGATGGCGCGGCAGCCGTATCCTCGTTGGAAATAGAGCGGGTAAGGACGGGCGCTGCGGCGAAGTCCGCTGGAGACGCCACCAGCCAGGGATTGCTGCGCGCGGTTAAAACGTTCGAGAGAGCCTGGGGTTTTCGCGCGAACCCGTTCTTCCCGCTGTTTCGCACCGAAAAATTCGTTGGCCATGGTCGGAAAAGCTCCGTTGAATGGTAGCCGCGAGAGGCACGGCGCCGGACAAGAATTTAGAAACTATGGCAGCGGCGATTGGCTAGAAAATCAAATCACCCTGACCGATTTGCCGAGGAATAAAGCCCTTCTCGAGTTGCTCGAGAGCAACGTCGATGTGGCGCTGTCCGCCGCGCAGGGTGAAGAGACCGTGCCCCGGAAACAGTCCCTCAATTCCCAGATTGCTTAGCTTTCGCAAGTCGGCTCGGTAGCCGCTCATTCCCGAACCCTCGGCATTGATTACGCCCAGTACGCCACCGTAGAAAATCACGTCGGCAGAAAATAGAGCGGGCTTTCCGCCGATTTCCGTGAGGAAACATGAGGAGTCCTCACTATGGCCGCACACCCGAATCGCTTTCCAGGACAGGCCTCCCGCTTCGAATTGCTCGCCATCGCTAAACGACTGGTTGACCTCGCATGGTGTAAAACGGAAATCCGGGGGATAGACGCCTTGACTGCGAGCCAGCCGCAGCCCGCTGGCCTCTTCGTCGGCTTGTTCAAGAATCCGACGCGTATATTCGGTGGTGATGACCCTGCAATTGGTCTTCGAGTGAATGGAAGCAGCGCCGCCACAGTGATCGAGATGCCCGTGTGTTACCAGCAAGGTTTCCACATCGTCCACGCCGAAGTCCAAGCGGAGATTTGCCAGCAGAGTGTCGGTGTGGGTGCCCGCGCCGGAGTCTACCAGTACGATGCCGCGGGGACCGCGAATCGCGTAAACGTGGCAGTCCAAGGGACCGGAGATTCCATATTGGAAGCTAGCCACGAGGGAAAGAGATGAAGAAACGCGCATGACGAGCCCGTGCCCTTTGAGGGGAAGGAAGATTTTCCCGACTGGACAAAGTAGCACAGGCCCGCTATTCTGTCGACGGTCGACAGCCTGAAACGGGCAGGAAGCGCTCCCGAACCATATTCTCTCCACTCGACATGTAGTCAAATATGAACGTGCAGGTACAGATGTGCTAGATACAGACATTCCACGTCGCGACGGACCCATGAACCCGGCCGCAACCAGCTGATGAGCGCAACCATCACACTCGAGTCAACCGGATTAGTTTATCGGAATCGAGCGCCGCACCTGCGCAGCGTGGTGGCGTACCATCCGTCGTTAACCATCGTTGCCGAACAAGAATTGATCGCCACTTTCGATATCGGCGAAGCGATCGAGTCGCTCGACTATCACACCGTGCTCAGCCGATCGCTGGACGGTGGCGCTACATGGGAACTCGAGGGGCCGCTGATCAAATCGCCGCCGTTGCGTAGTTCGCACACCGCGCGCACCAGTCGCGTGTCCGACGGGTCCCTGGTGGGCCTAGCGGCGATTTATCACCGCGAGAATCCGGATGCGGGCCTGATCAATCGAGCGACATTCGGGTTTGTGCCAATGGACATTTGCTTGATGCGCTCGTTCGACGCCGGGAGAACCTGGACGCCGCCCCGGCAGCTAAAGCTTCCGCTCGTCGGGCCTTCCTGGGAAATCTGCCACTCCATTCTCGAGTTGCGCAGCGGCCGCTGGCTGCTTCCCACAGCGACGTGGAGGGGATGGAATGGCGAAAATCCGTCGGGCGAGCAGACCGTGGCGTTCATCAGCGACGATCGCGGAGAATCCTGGGGCAAGTTTGGGCGAATTTTCGACGGGCGCGAAGATCGGCGCTCGCGACTCGAAGTATCGGTGGTCGAACTTCCCGATGCCCGGATTTTAGCTGTCGGCTGGGTGCACGATGCCAAGACATGTACGAATTTCCCAACGGAATACTGCCTCAGCAACGACAACGGGGATAATTTCAGCGCACCGTTGCAGACCGGATTCGAGGCGGAAACATGCAAGTTGATTGTCCTGAGTGACGGGCGGATTTTTTGCGCATATCGGCGGACGGACCGGCCCGGATTGTGGGGAAGACTTGCGGAAATCCAGGGCTCGCGGTGGGTTAACTTAGCGGAAGAGCCGCTGTGGGAAGGCGCGGGCGGCGTCACAACCTCAGCCGGAAATTCGGCGGACGGGCTTAGCTCGCTGAAATTCGGGTACCCGACTCTGCAGGAACTTGGAAACGGAGAAGTGCTACTGCTGTTTTGGTGCCAGGAATCGTGCGTGACGAACATTCGCTGGCTGAAAATCAAAGTCCGGTGAGATTCGAAACGCACGGAAACAAGTTACGTGAAAGAGGCGTCGAGGTTGGCAGCAACGTACGCTGAACTGACGGCCCAAAATTCCAAGTGGATTTGAGGAATCAATGACGGACAAGAAGCTCAGAGGCGCGGTGCCACCCATTGGCACTCCCCTTACTACCGGCGATCGTGTAGATGAAGCGGGTCTTCGGCGGTTGACGCAGTATCTGCTGCAGGCGGGAGTCGCGGGCATCCTGGCGAACGGAACGATGGGCGGTTTCGCATTCTTGACCGACGAAGAGCAGCTTCGGGCGGTTTCGATCATCGTCGACGAGGTGAACGGCGCGATTCCGGTGATCGGCGGGGTGGGCGAAACGAGCACTAGCCGAGCGATTCGAAAAGCGAAGCAAATCAGCGAATGTGGCGTCTCTCATTTGTCAGTTCTGTCTCCTTACTATTTTTTCGCCACCCAGGCGCATCTGGTCGCCTACTTCTCGGAGGTGGCCTCCGCGGTCGACTTGCCGATCTTCCTTTACGACAATCCGGTGATGACCAAAAATTCGATTCATCCGGAGACGGTGGCAGAATTGCGGCGCACCATCCCCAAGATTGTAGGGATCAAGGTAAGCAATCAGGACTGTGTGAACTTACAGGCGTTGCTGGATCTGATGCGCGGAGATGAGCAATTTTCGGTACTCACCGGCAGCGAGTTTCTAATTGTGGTCGGACTGCAGATGGGGTGCTCGGGATTCATCGGCGGGCTGCATAATCTTTGCCCGCATCTCGCCGTCGCTCTCTACAATGCGTTCACAGAAGGACGCATCGATGAGGCCAGAAAACTCCAGCGGGAAATCATTCAAGCCTGGCAAATCTTCAAATATGGAAGTATCTGGGGCGCGTTTGACGAAGCTTTGCGGTACTTGAAGATTGCCGATCGCGCGACTGGAGCCCCATACATCTCCAGCCTGACCAGCGAGGAAACGGTCAAGGTGCACGAGATCCTGGACCGGTACGTTATTCCTTACGTCGTCCCGCCGCTGAAGCGATAGGCACCGACTCGGCCTTTGGCCACATGCTGGAATAGCGCGCAGGTTCGGGCCAGCGACGCGAAAGATGCGCCATCATCACCGCTTCTGCAGTCTGCTCTGATTTTCCGACCACGAAATCGAACATCGGCCGGTGGGTATCGAGCACGAAACTCTGGGTTTCCGTTTGCACGTAGGTCACCATGCGGTGGGCGAAGAGCGGAGCGGTGAGGCTGGTGAGGGTCTTTTCGAGATATTCGTTTCCGGTGGAACTCCAGATAGTGCGATGGAATTCCACATCCAGGCGCACCGACTCGTTGGTGGGAGCAGGTTTGGCGTCTTCAATCTGCTTCATGAGCTGGCCGAGCTTCTTTACCTTTTGCGGGGTGATGTAAGTCCGGGCGAGGCGCAGAGCCTCCGATTCCAAAACCAAGCGCAGGCTGTTGATCTTCTGTACCTCATCTTTTCCCAAGCTGACCACAAACATACCGCGCCGCGGGATGTTCAGCACCAATCCCTGTTCTTGCAATTGCTGAAGCGCTTCGCGAATGGGCGCCCGGCTGATCCGAAGCTGCTGGGACAGCGAACTCTCGTTCAGCCGCTCGCCGGGTTTGATTTTCCCGGACATGATGCGGTCAGTGAGCAGTTCCACAGCCTGGTCTTTAAAGCTGGCGTGACCGCGGATCGGACTAAATAGCGCTTCTACCTTGCCCATCGCTGTTGCTCCTGTACACTGCCGACAGCATAAGTCTTGAATGGTAACGCGTCAACGTCGCCACAAAGATGCGTTCAGCCGGAGCCGAAATCGTGAGCCGGATCGTCGATTGTTCCCGGAGGTTGATCGTTCTCGCACCGTTGTTTTTGTGTTCTTCCACCATTGCTCGCGCGGCAACCGATAAGTGCGCGGAACTCACGAAGCTGACGGTGCCCGGCGCGGCGATCGGAGTGGCTGAAACGGCCTCGCCAGGTTCTTTCGTTCCGGCCGACCACGCCGTCACCGATTCTGAGTCCCAAGTGTTCAAGAGCATGCCCGCCTTTTGTCGTGTTGCGCTCGTTCTCCGCCCGAGCGCTGATTCGGACATCAAGGTTGAAGTTTGGATGCCTGCGTCCGGCTGGAATGGAAAATTTCAAGGCCAAGGGAACGGTGGTTTTGCCGGATCCATCGATTTCTTCGCGATGGCCCTGGCGATTCGTGCGGGTTATGCAACGGCGGGGACGGACACGGGGCACACCGGAAGCGATACCGATGCAAGATGGGCGCTCGGGCATCCCGAAAGATTGATTGATTACGGTTATCGGGCGATCCATGAGATGACCGTGGAGGCGAAGGAGATTATCGCCGCTTACTATGGTAGTTCTCCCCGAGGCTCGTATTTTTGCAGCTGCTCCAATGGTGGGCGCGAAGCGCTTATGGAAGTTCAGAGATTTCCGGCCGATTACAACGGGGTTATTGCGGGCGCGTCTGCTAACAACTGGACTCACAACTTCGCGGCTTTCGCCTGGGATGCGCGGGCGCTGACCGAAACCGCTGCGTCGATTGTTCCGGCGTCAAAGCTCGCAGCGATTGCTTCCGGCGTGTTAGCTGCGTGCGATGGCCAGGAAGGCGTGAAGGACCACCTGCTTAACGATCCGAGGAGTTGTCGATTTGACCCGGCGGTGCTGCGGTGTGGAGAAACAGAAAACGATCGCTGTCTGACCCAGCCTCAGATCGGCGCATTGAAGAAAATCTATGCTGGCGCGAAGATGTCGGATGGCCAGCAACTCTACCCAGGATTCGAGCCGGGTGGAGAGTTGGGTCCGGGAGGCTGGGAACATTGGTTGCTGGGGAAACCGGGCGGCCGGCAATTGGAATATGCCAACTCCTACTACGAGAATCTGGTGCTGGGCGATCCAAACTGGAACTACCGCACGATGGATTTCGATCGCGACACAAAACTTGCGGACGAGCGCACTGGGACGATTCTTAATGCCACTGACCCAAACCTCGATGCTTTCCGCAAGGCTGGAGGAAAGCTGATCATGTACCACGGCTGGAGCGACGGCGCTATCGCTCCCCAAAACACGATCGATTACTACGAGAACGTGGTCGCGCGAATGGGACGAAGAACCGAAGGTTTTCTACGGTTGTACATGGTGCCGGGAATGCAGCACTGTGACGGCGGCGCCGGGGCGGTAACGTTTGGTCAACTCGACGATGAGACACTCGATCCGGAGCATAGTATTTACGCCGCTCTCGAGGGTTGGGTGGAGAAGGGCAAGCTTCCGCGAACGATCGTCGCCACAAAATATGAAAATGATTCGGGCCGCGGTTCGCGTGTTCTATTTACCCGACCTCTGTGCGCGTACCCTAAGAAACCGATGTACCGTGGCTCGGGAGATGTGAACGACGCCAAGAACTTTTCGTGCCAGTAGCGATTCTTTTGGGGAACGACAACCCCCCAGACTGAAACTCAGAGTGGATCTACCAGTTGGCCGGCCGCATCGAGCCGCACCAGCCGATCCGGAGTGGCAGCGAAATCCGCCCATGGCTTCAAATCGTGCTTTGGCCGCACTTGAGGGTTGGCTGGAAATTCGGGCCAATAGCCTTTGCAGTAGGCTTCGATCGAAGCGGCGCCGGTGTATCGAAGGTCGTTGAGCGAATCCGCCGAGTTGGCCGCGCAATGGGGCGTGAGAACCACATTGTTTAGGGTGCGCAAGGGACTCGATGCCGGCAGCGGCTCAACCTCGGCGACGTCCAGTGCCGCACCGGCGATCCGTTTGTCGGTGAGGGCGGCGATCAAGGCAGCCTCGTCGATCACCGGTCCGCGGCTCGTATTCACCATAAAGCTGGTCGGCTTCATCAAATCGAGCAACCGCGATCCGACCAAGTGACGGGTTTCTTTGGTGAGCGGAGTGTGGACAGAGATGAAGTCGGATTCCGCGAACAGCGTCTCCATGCTTACCAGCGCGGCACCGTGAGCTTTCGTGGTCTGCTCGTCGATGAACGGATCGTGGGTCAAAATGGTCATGCCGAATCCACTCATCTTCTGCGCCACCAGACGTGCAATCCTGCCAAAGCCGACGAGGCCCAAGACCCGGTTCCTGGTTCGCCGGAGTGGCGGAACGAGAGGCAGACCAGCCCACCCAGCGCGATGGACGTGATCGTTGAATTGCACCACTTTGCGCGCCAAACATAGTATCAGTGCGACCGCGTGATCGGACACTTCCTCCACGCAGAAGTACGGAGCATGGCAGACGATGATTCCGCGTTCGGTGGCCGCGGAAACGTCGACGTTATCGAGCCCCACGCTGTACTTGACGATCAGGCGGCAATCGTTCAAACCATTGATTACCGCGGCTGATAGAGGCGTATATGGATGCTCGAGCAGCACCACTTCGCAACCGGAGCAAGCCTGAATAATCTCGGGTTCGGTTCGGAGGGTAGTCAGGATGAGGGAGGAGCCCAAAGCGCGGATGAGGCGATCCTCAAAGTGGTAACCTCGAATGGGTTGGAAATAGCTATCGATGTTGATGATTTTCATGTGATTTCGGTCGTTAATCTGTCGACTGCCGACAGATATAGAACTACCTGCCTTTTCTTTCCGTGTCAATCGATTCCGGTGGTTTTCATGGCCTTCGGTCGCTGTCCATCAGGTGCAATGTGGACCAACGACCTGGGAGTATACTCACTCGCGGTCTCGGCCGGACGGGATGTTGGAGCAACCTGAAGCGACTCACGGTCCCCGACGTTTCGCGGGGTACCTTGAAGCCAAGCGCGGAGGGGGCCGAGAGTTGCGCGGGAGCAAAGGAGAGGGACCGACAATCTGTCGACAGTCGACTGATTTGATGCTATAAACGGGCCCCTATGCAACACAGTTTCACTTTCGTATCTTGGGCAGTCCTCGGCGGCTACATCTTGACCATCGCCACCGTGGGCAGTCTGTTCTATCGAAAGAAGTCTTCCGCCTCGGATTATTTCCTGGGCGGCCGCGCCATTGGCTTTATTCCCGTTGCCATATCCCTGGTGGCTGCGGACATGAGCGCAATCAGCTATATGGGTATTCCCGCCTGGGGTTTTGGCCACAACCTGGAATTGTTCCTGCAAACGGTCGTCTTTCTGCTGGTGATCCCGATCGTGATGTACCTCTTCCTTCCGTTCTACTCCCGCTTTCAGTTCTACACCGGGTACGAATACCTGGAACGGCGATTTGATCTGAAGACTCGCCTATTGGGAAGCGCCCTATTCTTGTTGACGCGCGGCGGTCACGTAGCGATCGTGATTTATGCGCCGTCGATGGTGTTGTCGCTGCTCACAGGAGTCTCGCTGACGGCTTGCATTCTGGTGATGGGGACGATCACCACCCTGTACACAACTTTGGGAGGCATGAAGGCGGTCATCTGGACCGACGTGCTGCAGTTCTCGATCCTGGTAACCGGGGTCATCACGGTTTTCTGGATGTCGCTCAGCCGCATACCTGGGCATGTTCACGGGTTTATGCAGGTGGCGGCGGCGAACGGGCGATTCCATACTTTCAATTGGAGTACGAATCCCAACGACCTCACGAGCGTCTGGGCGATGGTCCTGGGCGGCGGAACTCTGATTCTCTCGACGATGGGTACCGACCAAGCATACTTGCAGCGTTACCTCGCTACCAAATCGCTGCGCGACGGGCGCAAATCGGTTTTGCTCGATGGTCTGATCGTGGTGCCAGTGGGGTTTCTGCTATTCCTGCTGGGGACAGCGCTGTTCGTCTTCTATCAGTTCAATCCGAGCCACCTGGCGGGTCTCCCGAATGTGGACGTTATTCTTCCCTTCTTCGTGGTTCATGAGTTGCCCGCGGTGCTGTCGGGCTTCGTGATCGCCTCCATTTTTGCCGCTTCGATGGCGGTGATGAGCGCGGGGATAAATTCGTTGACTACGGTGACGGCAGTGGATTTTTACCAGCGATTGCTGCAGAAAGACAATGCGGGCCCGTATATGGTCCTAATAGGAAGATTGGGAACGGTGGGATGGGGAATCGCGGCCACGATCGGAGCTCTCTTTGCAGGTCGTCTGGGACCGCTAACGAATGCGTTTAACAAGATCAACAGCTATTTGGGCGGACCGATTCTGGGCATCTTTCTGTTGGGAATGTTGACGCGCCGGGCCAAAGGTACAGCTACCGTTAGCGCGGCATTCATTGGGGTGATGACGGTGGTTGTTCTTGGATGGAAGACTGACTTTTCGTTTTACTATTTCTCGGTGGTCGGAGTAGTGGTCACTTTCGTGGTTGGATATTTATTGAGCTTATTTGGTCCGGCGAACGACCCCGAAACGCTCCGCGGCTTGGTGCACGGCCTGAATCCATTGGAAACGGACGTCCAACAGCAGTGATGCCCTACGCGCGGCCTGGAATGGAACGCTGGCCAAGCGCCAGCGCGCCGGTCGCGCTGCAGTCGCGTTCGCCTAAGGCGCCTCGGTCCCACAAAATAATCGGATGATCGGATGAGCAGACAGATGAAGAAGAAACCAAAAGTCTCAGCGGTAAACCTTGCGGAATTCGAGGCCCTCGCCAGGAAGCGGCTTGCGAAGGATGTGTTTGAAGCTCTCGCCGGGGGATCCGACGACGAAGTAACACTAGCAGAAAACATTGCGGCGTTCCGGCGCATGGCCATGGTTCCTCGAGTCCTCCGCGACGTCAGCAATCGAAAAACCAACACAACTGTCCTGGGGCAAGCGATAGCGTTTCCGGTGCTGCTGGCGCCGATCGCATGCCTTCGGCGGTTTCACCCCGACGGCGAACTCGCGGTGGTCCGCGCCGCAGCCAGCGCCGGCACCATTTGCATAGTGAGCACCGGCGCCTGTTATGGTTTCGAAGAAATCGCCCAGAACGCTAAGGGAGCCATCTGGCTGCAGTTGTACGCGTATCGTGACAAGGGCATTACGCAGAGCCTGGTTCAGCGCGCGGAAGCGGCCGGTTACAAAGCGATCTGTGTGACGGTGGACGTGCCGCTGAGTGGCCGGCGAGAACGAGATTACCGCAACCAATACTTCTATCCGGGAGAGATGCTCTACAGAAATCTAAAAGGGCTGGGGATCAAAGGGCTAACGCCTGGCATGGATGACGCGCAATTACATGAGATTTCGCGCCGTGAACTTACCGTCGCACTCACCTGGGATTACCTCGATTGGCTGAAGAGCGTGACCAAACTTCCGGTGTTGCTGAAGGGCATACTCGCAACCGATGATGCTCGCCGCGCGGTGAATTCCGGTATGGATGGAATTGTGGTGTCAAATCATGGAGGCCGCCAACTCGACGGCGCTCCCGCCTCCATAGACGTTTTGCGCGACATTGTCACCGCGGTTGATGGCCGGCTCGAAGTTCTGCTCGACAGCGGAGTGCGACGTGGGACGGATGTGCTCCGAGCTCTCGCACTGGGCGCCAAAGCCGTTCTCGTCGGGCGGCCGTACGCCTGGGCGCTAGCCGCCGAGGGAGAAAAAGGCGTCAGCCGCGCGTTGGAAATGTTGCGCGAGGAATTTGATACCGCCATGGCGCTCGCTGGCTGTTCTCGGGTGGGCGAAATCGACGCAAGCCTGATCCTGAATCGTTGAGGGCGAAGGGCTTGGTAAGCTCACTAGTTTCCGGCAGTGGTCTTGGCTAGCCGACCTGCAGGGCCTCCATTCCGAACTTCTCCGCCGTTTTGGTTACTACGCCGCGGGATCTTTGCGAAGGAGCGAGGGGCAGAATAAGGCTGTGGAGCGTGTGCCAAACGATGAAACGGCTTGACAGGGAAACGGGAATCCGGCATAACTGTCGGCAGTCGACAGATAACCTAGCCCGGCTTTTCCGCCGCGAGGGTCTGTAGGGGGGTATTTCATGCGTCTCGCAAAACTCTTCGTGCTGGTGGTCACGCTGCTGGTCGCTGTCACTGTATGGGGCAGCGAGGTGGGGTCGATTTCGGGGGTAGTGACGGACCCATCGGGGGGCGTCGTACCAAAAACAACCGTGAACATCACCAACGTGGATACCGGCGTGGTTCGGACGGTGACCACGAACGATGTTGGCGTCTACTCATTTCTCGCCCTCCCGGTTGGCCGGTACTCGCTTTCGGTCGCCGCTCCAGGTTTCGGAAAATACGAGCAGACCGATATCGTGCTGAATACCGACGATCAGCTGCACTTCGATGTAAACCTGAGAGTGGGCGAAGTAAGCCACTCCGTCGAAGTAACTTCAGACGCGGTGCGCGTAGAGACCGCCAACACCCAATTGGGCGACGTGATCAGCGGCAAACAAATGGAAAATATTCCGCTGAATGGACGCGAATACACCGACCTATTGAGCTTGCAGCCCGGTGTAGCTCCGCAGGCCTCCACGCAGACCTCGGGATATTCACAGTATTTCGGAACCACCGCGTCGGGCAGCATTTCGGTAAGCGGACAGCGCGAAACATCCAACGGTTTTTACGTCAACGGCACCAGCGTCAACGATACGTTGAACAACGGCACTACCGTAGTTCCGAATCTTGACTCGATCGCGGAGTTTCGCATCCTCACTTCCAACTTCGACGCCGAGTACGGCGACTATAGCGGTGGTCTGGTAACGGTGGTGACCAAGTCGGGTACCAACTCCCTTCATGGCGACGCCTTCGATTACCTGCGCAATACGGATCTCGATGCCCGCAGCTTCTTCGACATCAATCGAAATGCATTCCAACAGAATCAATTCGGCGGCACGTTGGGCGGTCCCATCCGCCACGACAAGGTTTTCTTCTTTACCGACTACCAAGGAACTCGCAGCAACATCGGCCAATCGGGCGGGGCAATTCCAGTTCCGTCGGCAGCCGAACGGAGCGGGGACTTTTCGGCGGTGGCGGCCTCTTCCCTTACCGGCGCGGTAAACGGACCTTACTTCGCGAATCTTTTGTCCAACGAGTTGGGCTACCCGGTCACCAACGGAGAAGCGTATTACACGCCCGGTTGTAGCACTCCGGCCGCCTGCGTCTTTCCGAATGGAGTCATTCCGCAATCCGCCATCTCGTCACCCGCGACGGCGTTGCTGAAGTACATCCCGTCGCCCAACGCGGGCTCGGAATATGTGTCCGACGCCAACATTTTCCACACGCGGGATGATCTATTCAGCGGCCGGATCGATGTAAACGCCGATCGCTGGGGGACGGTCTCGGCCTACTACTTCTTCGACGACCAGGCGGTTCACAAGCCTTACGGCACCAACAACATTCCGGGCTTCCCGACCCTGGACGGCGGGCGTTCGCAGTTGTATACCCTGAGCGACACCAAGAGCTTTGGCCCCAACGCTCTGAATGAATTCCATCTGGCTTTCAACCGCCACGTCGCCCACAACAATAAGCCCCTGGCCGGGCTCGCCTCCCTGGCTAGCCTGGGATTTAACGAAGGGCAACCCGGAGGCATTGTGAGCGAAGCCGGGGCCGAAGAAGGCGTTCCCTCGATCAGCCTGAATTCGTTCGGCATCGGCAACCCGATCGTGGCCTACAACCGGTTCGAAAGTACGCCATCGGTAGCCGACAATTTTTCGAAAGTGATTGGGCGCCATACCATCAAGTTTGGCGGCACTTACGGGTTTAACGACTTCATCGAACCGATTCCGCTGGCGGTCGCCAACGGAGGATTCACCTTCAGCGGCACGGAAACCGGGAGTGATTTCGCGGATTTCTTAATCGGTGCTCCTACAATCTTTTTTCAATCGAGTGGGTTCAATTATAGGAACCGGCGCAGTTATGTGGGCACCTACGCGGAGGATAGCTGGCGCGTGCGCCACGATTTCACGCTGAACTATGGGGTGCGTTGGGACATCATCCAGCCGTGGTACGAGGCGCATAACCAGACCTCCACCATGGTCGCGGGCGTGCAGTCCACGGTGAACCCCGGTGCGCCGCTCGGCTATGTTTTCCCTGGTGACTTCGTTCCTGGCTACGGCAAGATTCCTCGGGGCATCGCCAAAACCCAATATCGGAATTTCGGTCCGCGAATTGGCTTTGCCTGGGCTCCCTCGCTGGGCGGCGGACTGGGGAAAGTGCTAGGCGGCGCGGACAAGTTCAGCATGCGCGGCGGCTTCGGAATGTTCTATCAGAACGGAGAAGGCCAACAGGCGCTCGATCAGACTGGCGAGGCGCCGTATGACATATTCTATGCGTCTCCGTTGCCCCCACTCTTCGCTTCGCCATACACGAACCGGACCGATGGCGGGACCCACGCTCCTTTCCCGTTCAGCAAGACGAATTTCCCCTGGCCGGCCGCACTGCCCATTGGCGGATATCCGGTGGTTCCGATTGGCCAGTTGGTGCCGTACGTCGAGTCTTACAACTTGACTCTGCAACGACAAATTGGCACGGCCACCATCGTGTCACTGGGCTTCTTGGGAAATCAGGGCCATCACCAGCTGACACAGATCTCGAACAACCCGGGTAATCCAGGGCTATGTCTAAGCCTCAGCCAACCCAGTGAAGTGGCGCCCGGCAGTCCCACCTGCGGGCCATTTCTGGAGAACCAGGTGTACACCGCGGCGGATGGCACGGTTTACAACAGCACCCGCCAACCGTTTGGCGGAAATTACAGTGACAACTTTGCTTTTGAATCGCGCGGGAATTCGGCGTACAACGCGATGGAACTCAGCGTGCGCCACACCTCTGGCCGGCTGACGATGTTCGCCGCATACACGTACAGCAAATCGTTGGACGACACGTCCAATCTTCAGGATAAGCCGCCCAACCCAATCGATATCAATTTGAGCCGGGGTCTTTCGAGTTTCGACAACACTCATAATTTCGTAGTGAGCTACGTTTACGCTCTGCCGTTCGATCAGTGGGCCGGGAATCGCATGCCGCGCCTCACTTCGGGTTGGAGGCTGGCAGGCGTTACCCGCTTTACCACCGGATTCCCGATCGTGATGTATGAAGAGGACGACCAAGCGCTCGAAGGTGCCGGGATGAACGCAGACACCCCGGATTTCCTAGGGGGAAACTTGGATCGGATGAACCCGCGCCAAGCAAACATCACCACCAACATTCCTTACTTCAACACGGCGCTGTTCCAGCCATCCGCTCTAGGGTCTGAAGGCACCTCGAACCGCGCGTTTTTCCACGGGCCGGGTTTTAATAACTGGGACATGTCCCTGCTGAAGGACATCAAGCTGACCGAGCACACGAGCCTGGAATTTCGAGGCGAATTCTTTAACATCTTCAATCACGCTCAGTTTATCAACCCGAGCGGCAACCTAACGGCTGGGCCGGGGGTGTTTGGACTGATCGATGCCGCGGGTCCGGGACGTATCGGACAAGTGGTGGCCAAAGTTATCTTCTGAAGCCGTGCGCGCAAAGACGCCGGCGAGCGAACATCGAGCCACTGGAGGTACTTTCGGACGTCGGGACGCACGATATCTGCCGATCAGACGATACAGCTACTTAGCGTTTCGGCAGTTACTTTGCAGGCAGGGAGTCACCGGTTCGATTCCGGTCACGTCCACCATTTTTCTCTTTTACTTTCATTGGGTTAGCTGCGGCGAAACCGCACTTGAATCGGCTTCATTATCGCTGTGCCCAATTTTACGCCCACCCAAGCAAGATCGGAGACCAACGGAAGCGCCTTTGACGCGGAGCCTGGAGTGAGCGATGCGAGCCAGCTGGCATAACTTGTCAAACAGGGGGTCACCGGTTCGATCCCCGGTCACGTCCACCAAACTTTTCGCTCATTCCAAAGCACGTCTGAAATTTGTCTCTGCGTTCGTCCCCGGGGTTTTTTCAGGGTGCCACCGGTGTGCCCGGTGTCGTGATGCTGGCGGCGTCGACTGGGCGGAGGAAACGATCTACCCAGGCGATGCGGCGGTTCCAGAAGTCGATCACGTTGGCCGGTTGTTGCAGAACGTGCTCCTCGTGATCGTATTCCAGAAACTCGGCTTCCTTTCCCAGGGTGTGCAAAGAGTTGAATACATTGCCGCTCTGGATCGATATATAGTCCATCAGGCCGCGCTCGATGAGCAGCGGAGTGGTGACGCGGTCCAGGAAAAACATAGGAGAATTATTGAAATAGCGTTCGCGAAATTCCCAGGGCGATCCTTTCATGCCACCCTGGCCTTCTTCGTAGTAGCCGGTCCACGGCGCGATGCCGCCTTCGAAGTGGGTATAGGCTTCGAATAGGTCAGACGATGCAGCACTCATGGCTACCGCAGCCTTGAAAATGGAAGTGCGGGTCAGCAGGGAGATGGTGTTATAGCCGCCGAAGCTTTGCCCCATCAGGGCCAGGCGGTCGGCGTCGGCTACACCGAGTTCTACGGCCTTGTTGACGCCGGGAATCACCGCGGAGACCAAGTCATCGATCGGAGTGCCGGGATGCAACGGGACATCGGGGTACAGCACGGCGTAACCTCGCGAAGCCCACATTTGGGGGTTGAACGCGGATCCCCAACCGAATGCGAAGCGGTTGCCTTTGTCTGAACCGTTGTCACCGCCGTAGACCCAGACGACCATGGGATAACGTTCGCCTTGGTGGTAACCGCCGGGAAGCAAGAGAGTCCCATGAAGTTGCTCGCCCTGTAGCGAAAGCCACTCGATGATGCGAACTTGTCCGAGAGTCGCTGATGCGTACTGCGGATTCAGATTGGACAGCGGCGTGGGTTGACGCGTATTCAGATCCAGCGCCCAGACATCCTCCGGCCGGGACGCCGACTGTGATTCATAGATGAGCTTGGCGCCGCCGTTATTCACGCCGGTCAAGGCTCCCATTTCGCGCATGCTGATGTATTCATCGTTCTCATAGAGTTTGGTTGCTTCGCCGGAATCCAGGCGCACGGAATATAGAGCGTCTTTTTTTGAATTGGTGTCGTGGGCGCGGACGTACAGCGTGTTGCCGCCATCGTTCGACCAGTAGATACTCGCGGCTTCATCTACGGCCAAGTCGTTGATAGTCGCGCCGGCTACTTTCACCACTTCGCGGACCGTCTGTCCGTCCGCGCTTGCTTCCCACAATCTTCCCGCGGAGCTATCCAGCAGATAGACGTGTTCGCTGGCGCGATCCCACATCGGCGGTCCCCACTCAAAATTCAGCGACGATGCGGGAATCTGAGCGGAAACTTTTACTTTCGCGCCGGATTGCAAGGTGACGACGTATGCGGCACGCTCAGCAGTCCTGCCGGTGTCGCTGTAGGCAATGCGCTTGCCGTCGGGGGACCAAGTGGCGCGAGTCGTGAGGTTATTCGCGTCAAAGTAGCCTCTGTCCACAACGGTGGTGGTGCTGCGGGTTCGGAGATCATAGATGAGCACCGAATAACCAATTTGCTGGGTGTGTGGAACGGTGCCATCAAGATTCAAAAACAAGATTCGCGTGCCGTCCGGCGAATAGGCGTAACACATCGGACGAACGCGCTTTAGAAGCCGGGTGACTTTACCGGTGGCGATATCGATTTGAGCGAGATCGGTTAGATACAGAACATCATAGAATTCGGCATCTTCGAGCTTTCCATTATCAGGGGCGTTCGTTACGTCGTCTTTGGGTTTCGGCTTGGGTTCTGGATGGCTCGAATAGACGTGAACCGATGCTGTTTTGAGTTTGCCTTCCGGTGCGGCTGCGGCCGTCGCGGCTGCATTGCGGTTCTTGTAGATGGGCGATGAGTCCAGCAGGTCGTCCAGGGTCGTGCCTTCCGGCAGGATTTTGCACAAGACGGATTTGCCGTCGGCAGTCCATTCCGGGCGCTCGCGCCACCACCCGGTGTGAATGAATGCCGTAGATACCTGCCGGGCAGCGCGGGTCTCGCGATTCCAGACCCAAAGGGCGGCCTGGCCGCTACGGTCAGAATAAAACGCGAGATATTTGCTGTCAGGAGACCAGTTTGGTTCCCAACTCGAACCCTGTGGTGAGGTGATCTGAATCGCTTGGCCGGTGGATACTTCCGTGACCCAGATGCTGAACGCCTGTGCGCCGGCGTTCATTGCGAAGCCGCTCTTTGTATATCGCTGGCCAGGATAATCGAACCGCATCGGCTTGGTCGGATCGCCGGCTTCAAATACTACCCACTTCCCATCGGGCGATGGCGTGGTCGACTCCAGAGCCAACATCTCGACGTCTTTCACCACAGCTTCGGGGGGAAGAGGAACGCGGTCTTGCGCGCGGGCGATCGCCGAGGAAAGAGAGCCTGCGATTCCCAGGCACACCGCGATGCGTCGTAACATTTTATTCTTGCGGTGCGATTTCTCTTTGCTTCTGGCGGCCATCGACGTTCCTCCGATTTCCTGATTTGCTGTCTCATAGTTGTGGCGCGCGAGACTATTTCACTTCGACCTGTTCGGCTCCCATTACTACCACCGGAGCGTCGGCAGGCTTGTCGCCGATCGGAAGCTCCGGCACGGTGGGCGCGGGTTGGCCTGATGCCATTCCCGGGACAACCGGGACCAAACCGGTCAACAGCCGATCGCCGACGGGTGCGGCTCGCAGATCCACCTTGGCGGAAACATCCCAAATGTCTTTGGGACCACGCAGTGCATCCTTGTCCTCGACGACGACCGAACCGAAGACCGGATGGTAGTAAACGTCCCGATACTTGAATTGGACAGAGCCATTGGGTACTCGGAAAGCGTCGACGACGAATTTCCATGTGCCCGCGCCTGGATAATTGACGATAACCGTTTCGTTAGGAGAGTTACTGTCGGCGCGGCCACGCAACACAATCGTCTTTTTGGTTACTTGATAGAGATATAGGTCGAGATCGGCGTGCGAATCGGAAACGTCACTGACGGTGACTTCCAGGCGAGAAGCCCCTTCGGGAATATCGAGCTCGGTAACCTGCTGCTCTCCCGCAGAAATGCTCTTGGTTTTTTCGATCTCACTGCCGAGTGGAAAAGAGTGGGAAGCGGCATCGATCGGAGCCAGCTGGTTAGTGAATTTGACCTGTTGCGTTTGCGCGCGGGCTTGATCGGATGAGGCGATCTTCCAAACCGGTGGAGACGCCTGGAATCCGAGCAATGACACGGTGAGATCCGCCGGGATGGGAGCGAGCGGTTTGGAATCGATCTGCTCGGGCATAAAAACAAAGTTGTTGTCCCACAGTTCGATTTCCCAAACCCCCGGGGTGGGATTGACGATCACTTTGTCCATGACGCCTTTCTCTGTGCCGCCCACATAGTCCCACCGTAGTGATGCGCTACGGTCCGGGGCAAATGCGTAAACCCGCAGAGTGGGCTTGGCGTCGGGGATGGCAAGGTGAACGCGGAGAGCCGAGGTGGACGGGGGCACATAATAAAAAGTGCTGACGGTGCCAGGGCGCACGGCGGACAGCTTATTTTCCACAGTAAATTGATTGCTCTCGTCAAACCTCTCGGCGGCGACCACGGTGTTCAAAATCTGATAGGCAATTCCGGGGTAGTCACTACGCCGGAGATTGAGGATCGCACTGTAGACCCCAGCTTCTTTAGTGGCAATGTGGATCGGCAAATCGACTTTCTTGTTCAGCGGCAACGTGATCGAGGCCGGGGATTCGAACGCTCCGTGGTTTCCCACCCACTCGAGTTGGAAGGTGATGGGTTCCGGTTTTCCGGAAGTGCGGGTAAACGTGACGGTACGGGTGCCGCTTTGCCCGGCAGCCCAGCCTTCGCGCTCAAAAATTCCGGGGCCTTCAAATGGCGGATTCAGATACTTCGCACTCTCGGTTTTCACTGGAGCGCTACTCTTAATATTGATCGGATCCCACTTACGGTCGAGCTGTTGCAGGATTTTCCATGCACCATTTACCTGCACCAGTCCGTTTCCTTGTTCATACGCCGGAAAATCCGTTAGGAATCGAGCACTGGAGATAAGTGCGACTCGAATGCGTTCCGCGTCGTATTGGATTTTTGCCTGTTTTGCGGCACTCACGAGAAGCGCGACGGCCGCGGAAGCAGACGGGCCGGCAGTAGAAGTGCCGCCGGCCATCCCGTACCCCGGCGGAAGTTCATATACGCCTTTCACTTTCTCCGGTGGCTTGTACCCACAATCCGTGCTGATCAGTTCCGAAGGGCTGATGATATCGGGCTTCAACGCGCCGTTACCGGCGGGGCCGAAGGAGCTAACCAGGTGCAGATTGTCGTGATGTTCGACGACCGCGCCGTTGTTGATGCGGTAGGCCTCGCTGGCTTGGTAACCTCCGACAGCGAGAATTCCGTGACTAGACACTTCATCCAGTACGGTGGTCATTCCGAACGTGTTGTTGGCAGGAGACAAAAGTGGTTTCCGATACTTCAGAGTGATACGGTCGAAGACCACACCCGCGACAAGGGTGCCATCGTGAAGCGGGCTGGTGACGTCGTCGACCACCGCGGGCTCCAGGCAGATTACGTCGACCTTGGGATTTCTCGCCGCGGCGATAGCAGCCTCGACGCGCCGATACATGGAAGTATCTCCGGTGAAGTAGCTTGCGAACTGCGATTCTCCGGCGATGCCGTTGTAACTGCCGCCGTAAAAGCCTTTACCCAGCGTGGCGCCCGAGACTTCGGTTACGTGCTGCCACACACCGAGGTTAAGGCGAACGTAGTGCAACTCAGGGTTGGTTTGCACTGCGAATCCAACGGTATGCCGGCGCGCGACCGGCGGGCGATTTGAGCCGAAGATGCCTATGTCCCCGTGAAGCGCGAAATCCTGCAACGCTTTTTCGTTTTGAAAATTATGGTCCTGATCGGTGTCGACCCACACCGTACCGGTCTTTTCATCGTAGAGAACGGCAAATTTGCCGCTGCTTCCTTCCGGATTGCCATCGAAATTCACATCTTGGTGGAGATAGGCTGGGTTTTTGAGGGCTCTCTCGTCAAATACTCCAAAGCGATAATCGCCGGCTGCCGGGGCCGTGTAGGTGACTCCGTCGACGGCGAACTTTCCGTCTTGAGTCTGAACCAACTTGTCGGTTTTCACCCACATCGGATCGGAATCATCGCGCGGGTCTGTTGACGAGAGCAGTTCCACGAATTTCCGGACTGGCTGCCCATCTAGAGAGGTGGCGCGCTGGAGTTCGGGAGCCAGTATGTCGGGCGTAGCATCGAGGATGGCCATGGTTGCGCCGCGTCCGTCGTAGGTAGGATGGGCTGCCTGGAAGTCGGTGATGTCCATGTCTTTTTCTGGAAGATAAGGATGGCTCAGCGGGGTATCCGGATCGGGAGGGGTGGAAGAAGGTGGCTCGGGAGGCTCAGGATAATCCATGGAAGGATCGAATGTATCGGTGTTGACGTCGACGTCCAAGCTTTCGACGTTGGGAGATGATGCCAGAGTGAAGATCTTGTCGACCGGCAGCGATCCGCGCAGATAGTCCACGTCGTCAGCCCGGAAATGAACCTCGCCGCCCAGCTTCGCGAATTCATCGGCCACAGCCCCGTTCTTTCCCGCGCGTGAAGCTAACAGGACCACCGCGGTCTTTTCTCCGCGGACGGTGGCGAGAGCGATCAACATGCGCACGTGTTTGTACAGGCGATCGTGATGCGCATCAGCGGCTGCGGGACCCGGGGCATTTTCAGAAGCGGAGACGAAGGCCGATGGCGCAAATATGATGGAGAGCAGCAGTAAGACAAACAGCGGGGTCGATCGTTTGGCCTGAATAGACAGTTTCGATTTCATATTGGGCTCCTCGTATTGCAAATGGGGATCGGTGCATCGGAACAAAAACAAGACCGTCGGGATAAGCGGCGCTGCACCGCTCATCAAACAATCAATCTTTGGATAGAACCGATTCGCTTACTCTGCGTGTCGTACGCTTGGCGCGAATCGGTGAGCCGCACGAAAACCTCTTGCTTGTTGGCGCCCGCACATTGAAGCGGCCTGTGGCGGTCAACCTATGACGATGGTGGAACGCTGAGAACGCGACACTTACGCCAAAAGTGGTCGGGCAAAGTTGTTTGTGTACATGATGCAAGACAATTTGGACCACTTTTTTATGACAAGAAATCCGCAACGGCATCGGGGAAGGGCGCCGGAGATAAGTTCCTAATATTTTCTCGAAGACTAAAAAAAGATGATGCAAATTTAGGTCCGCTGTCATAAAACGGCTGCCTCCAGTTGTCTACCATTGCAAGCGGAAACCTCGGCGTCGCCGGAACCAGGCGCGCGTAGGTTTCCAAGGGGCGAGTCATCAGTAAGACCGGGCCGATTGGACTCAATGCACTCGCAGAATCATCTGTGGTGGTTGAATGCTGCCTGCCCGCCGGCCTCGCGGGCGAACAGCGCGAGGCAGGTTTCCAAATCGAAGACCAAATCATCGAATGTTTCGCGCAGCTTCGAGCCCCGGTTTACCGCTACCTGATCGGCATCCATATCGCACCGGAAGAAGCCGATGAACTGACCCAGGAAACGTTTTTGCGGTTATACGAGCAGCTTCGCCGCGGCAGCCGGATTGAGAACTTGCGCGGATGGGTGTTCCGAGTGGCGCATAACCTGGCTGTGAATGGGATCAAAGGGCGCAAGCATCTCGCGCCGATGACCGTGGAACAGTGGGAATGCGTGGTGCAGACGCGCTCGGATCCAGGGCCGGGGCCGGAAGAACAGCTGCTGGACAAAGAGAAGATGATGCGGATTCACGAAACGATTTCTAAACTCTCGCCCTTGCAACAACAATGCCTGCACTTGCGGGTAGAAGGTTTCCGCTACCGGGAGATAGCGGAAATTCTGGACTTGGCGGTGCCGACGGTTGCTGAATCCCTTCGCCGCGCGATCGTCAAGCTGGCGGTGGAGCGCCATGGATAGCCGTAACTCGAAGCATTTCGGGAAAATAGGCGATGGGATCGACGCTCATCTTTCGGATGAGGTGCTGTTACTCGGCGTCGACGGAGAGCTCGGCGCGCGTGAAGCGGCGCAGGGGCGTTTGCACCTGGAAGCCTGCTGGGCTTGCCGGACTCGTCGCGAGCAGATTAATGACTCGATCGCGCAGGTGGTGGAGTACAGCAACTGCATGATACGTACGCATTTTCCGCCATCGGAATCCGGGCCGGCAAGATTCGCGATCGCGCTTCGCGCGCTAGTGGAAAAGAGCCAACGCCCCTCGATATGGCGGAGGCTGAAAAGACTTACGAATTTCACGGCCGGACTGACCGGGCGTCCCATGTGGATTGAGAGCGCCGCAGTGGCGTGTATTGCGGCGGTGCTGTTGGCCAGTCTGCGCTCAACCCTGGTGGTGTCCGCAGCAGAGGTGGTCCGGGAATCGGCCCAGTCGGAGCAACGAAGGGTGCAAGGGATTCCGCATCCGGTCATCTACCAGAAATTTAGAATCGAATCCTCCGGCAATGCGCTGGATCGAGCGGTGTATATCGATCCGGTTGCCCATAGGCAAGTGGAGTCTCAAGCGCAACTCGGAACGGAACCCGAGTTGGGGACCGCAGCGGCGCGGCTTAGGGCGACTTTCAGCAACGCCCATCTCGATTGGGCCGATCCGCTTTCAATTTCCAGCTTCGAAGCGTGGCAATCCAGCAACAGCGCACGGGCTGACCAGGTCGATCGTAGCGAAGCGGGGCTGATCTCGATTCGATCTACAGTTTCCGCCGGGCCGGTCGCAGAGGTCCGCTTCACGATGCGAAAGAGTGATTTGCATCCGGTTTCGGAGTCCGTTTTCCTTCGTGATTGGCGCGAGATTCGGATTACCGAAGCCGACTTCGAGGTGTTCAGTCTCAACGCCATCGATCCCAGCCTCTTTTCACTCAAAGATGGAACAGAGTCGAGGTTAACGCCACCGACCAAGCCGATTCGCGTCGCGAGCCGCACAACGTACGCGCCGAGCGAGAAGCAACTGCAAGAGTCAGAAATGCGGGCGCGAGTCGCGCTGCACGCGGTGGGCGCAGACCTAGGCGATCAAATCGCACTACAGCGCGGCGCGCGGAACACGGTGGTGGTGGAAGGAGTGGTGAATTCGCCCGAGAGAAAACAGGAAGTAGAAGCGGAACTAACCGGAATTGAAAGCGTACAGGCGCACCTGGTTATACCCTCCGATGTGATTCCAGACCAAGCGTCGAATGAGATGGCGATCGAGTTGATCGTCCCATCCGCAGTGGTGAACGATACTCCGTTGCTCAAGCCAATTTTGAAAACAAAATTCCCGGACACTGATGAACGCAGGGCGTTCGTGGACAATGCGTTAGAGAGCATCCAGTCGGCCATGGCGCATGCCTGGGCGGTGCGGCGGCTCCGGGAGCGCTACTCGGATTCGGACGTAGCGCAACTTGATGCGCCAGCCCGGCAAATGCTGGAGTTGCTCATCCGCGATCATGCGACCGCGATTCGCGCCAGCGTCGAAAGAGAAGCGGTCTTGTTGGAGGGCCTGATTCCTTCGCAGGGCGGGCCCGGCGATGAAAATGCGCGGCGGCCGGCCGACGGCGATTGGCGTGATTTGTCTCAGCAGGTTTTCACCGAGCTTGAAAAGGTCCAACACGATGGAGACTTGCTTTTGGCCGGCTCTCCAGTTTCCGAGGATCCCGCCGCCGTTTCCGCGGAGACCGCGCGATATCTTCAGGCGCTCAGAAGGGAACTTCCCGCTCTGTGTGAACAGGTGAGTGGGAATTTTCTGGCCAAGCGCAGCACGATCGATCCATAGGGGGGAATGAAATGCGACGCATGGGGCGTGTTCTTGCACTGTTCGTGGTGTCTTTAACCGGAGCTTTGCCGCTGCTTGCGCAAAACCAAACCACAGCAGAAATCTCCGGGATGATTACGGACGCGTCGAACGCGGCGGTCCCAAACGCCAGCGTTACGGCGGTCGGCAAAGAGACCGGGATTCGGCGAAACACTCGCAGCAACAATAACGGCTACTACACGCTTCCGCTGCTGCCTCCCGGGACTTACGTTCTGACAGTCAGCGCGACAGGTTTCCAAACCATCGCGCGTGAAGGCGTTTCCGTGGACATCGATCACACCGCGCGCATCGATTTCCGGCTACAGATTGGATCGGTGAGCACGCAGATAACCGTGAATTCGGAGCCGTCGGTGATCGAAACCAGCAATCCGAACACAACTACCACGATTACCGACGTCGAGCTCGAAAATCTTCCGAATCCCGGACAGGATCTGACTTACGTAGCCAACGTCGCACCGGGAGCGATTATGAATACTAACTCCTCGGCCGGCTACAACGGCGGCAACGTCGAGTTTAACGGCCTGCCGTCGGTGGCGAACGATTTTACGATTGACGGATTGGACGCGAACGACGCGTGGCAGAGCTTGAATCGCTCGGGGGCCAGTGGCCTGATGTTGGGTCTGAATTCCATCCAGGAAGCATCGGTAAATACAGAGTCCTACTCCGCGGATTTGGGCCGCTTGGGCGCATCGCAGATCAACTACGTCACTAAGTCCGGAACGAATAAGTTCCATGGCGATGCCTACGAAATCTGGAATGGTTCGAGTATGAACGCGACGAATTTTTTCATCAATGCAAACCCGGTTCCGACGAAAAAGCCGTTTTCCAACACCAACGAATTCGGGGGAAATGTCGGCGGCCCGATTATTAAGGACAAACTATTCTTCTTCACCGACGTGGAGGGCATTCGAATCGTCCTGCCACAGATACTGAGTGCGACGCTGCCCTCCGCGGCCTATCAGAGCTATGTGCTGCAGCAGTTGCCTCTAGGCGGCGTCGATCCGGTGATTGGCGGAGCGCTTCCGCCGGAGCCGGGCGAGGTACCGCTCTATCAAACACTGTTCAGCTTGGTTGGAACAAATCCTACCGGTGTGCCGGTCGCGTTGCCCAGTTGCCCGCTGGATGCGGTAGCTGGCAGCGGCGCTGGAGATGGTTGCGCGGTACAGCGGCTGTCGACGGCATCGCCGCCGGTCAGCGAAACGTTGTGGACCTTGAAACTGGACTACACCATCAGCCCCAAGGACAGCCTGTGGTTCCGATTTCAAATGAACAATGGGGCTAACACCCGCGTCGATCCCGTCAATTCAATATTCAACATTGTAGATACGGAACCGGAAAGAACCGGATCCATTGACTGGACTCACGTATTCAGCACGTCGGTAGTGAACCAGTTCAACGCCGGAATTTCCTATCAGAATCGGGTCCACAACCTGGCGGACCCGGCGAAGGCCAGCGAATTACCCATTGCTTATTCGCCGAGCGGATTCACGAACATCGGCGGAGCTCTCGGGAATATTCCTTACGGCGATCGTACAACGTCGTGGCAACTGAACGACAACTTAAGCTGGACCCTGGGCCGCCATTCGTTCAAGTTCGGGGAAAACTTCCGGCGCACGCTGTTCAGTTCAGCGGAGTCAGAAGGGTACGAAGTCACCCCATTCGTCTATGGCTGCAGTCTGGCGGAATTCACTTACGGGGCAACATGTGAAACGTATCAAGCCTTCCCGACTTACGGAGTAGACCACTTAAAAGGCGTGGGATTGGATTCCTACGCCATGGATACGTACAAGCTCAGTTCAAACGTCACCGCAACTTTAGGGGTCCGTTTGGCGTGGAATTCAAATCCTATAAGCCAGGAAAACGTCCTGGCTCGCCTGGCGGAGCCGTTCCAGGATATGACCCACGATGTGAACCAGCCCCTCAATCAAGCGATCCTTGGACATCAGCACCATATGTTCGCGGACACCTATCCGCTAACTTGGGAGCCTCGTGCCGCAGTCGCTTGGGAAGTTCGGCCACGCACCGTCTTCCGCGCGGGAGCCGGAATTTTCACGAATCCGATCATGGGTTTCCTGCCCAGCTACATGGATGAGAACGCGCCATCGGATGTTTTCCTGACCGGTGGACTCTTTGGCCCGGTAGGCGGAGTGGCTATCGCTCCTGGAGTGCCGAACAGCGCCATTGATGCCGCAGTGGCCGCGAATAAGGCGTTCCAAGCTGGATTCTCGGGCGGGGCACTGTCATGTGCATCGCCGATGGCGGGCGCGAATTGCCTGCCGGTGATCGGCTTCACCAATTTCGAAAGCAAAAAACAGAAGTTTCCGATGTTCTATCAGTGGAGCACCGGCATCGAGCATCAATTCGCAGACAATTTTGTCGCATCGGCAAAATACGTGGGCACCCACGCCTCCGACATGTTCTACGAGAATAGCCCGAACGGTTATCAGACGGTATGCGACGGATGCTTCGTCAATTATCCGTACCTACAGCCGCCGGACCCCCGGTTTGGAAATATCTTCCCATTCAATACCGGGGTTGGAAGCTCGTACAACGCGTTGCAAGCGAACGTCACCAAGAGGATCTCTCACGGATTCTATTTCCAGGTGAATTATACGTACAGCCATTGCCTGGATTACATTTCCAATGGCGGTGTGGAGATTTTCAACGAAAACGAGAATTTCAGCGGCTATAACGGCCGTATTCCCCGTTTATACGGAAGTTGCGACTTTGACGTCCGCCATTCGGTAAACGGCAACTACCTTTACACCCTGCCATTTAAGTCGTCGAACAAGGCCTTGAACCAGGTGATCAGCGGTTGGCAAATCAGCGGTACGGTGTACCTGCGCGGCGGCTTTCCGTTCTCAGCGTTTAGCTCCAGCCCGGGCGGTGGTTTTGTCAACGCCTACCCTCAGCTCTTCGCAAACGTAGTGTCCGGACAGGCGCTGTATGCAAAACAACCAATATCCGGCGTGACTGTGCCAGGCACTATCCAGTGGGTGAATCCGAACGCATTCACTTCGGTGGTGGATACGACCACCAACCAGTGCTATCCGGTTACATCCCCTCAATATTGCCAGGACGGTGACTCCGGCCGGAACATTCTGCGTTCCCCTGGATTTAAGTGGACTGATTTAGACGTGGCGAAGAGGTTTAAACTGACTGAGCACCTGACGTTCCGCGTCGAAGTGCAGGCTTACAACCTCTTTAACCATCCCAACTTTGGATTTCCAAATTCCAATGGCTATCCAGGCAATGTCACCGCCGGGATCCCCGGAGAGCTCACCACCCTCAGTGGGTTCGGAACGATCAATACCACAATGGGGCCATCCACGGGCTTGTTGGGGGCAGGACTCGGTGGAGACTCGTCGGTCCGCATGATCGCTTTGCGCGGCGGATTTGAGTTTTAGGCCGATGCGCTCCCGGGAACGCGCCACGAACAGCGATAAGGCCATCCGGAATAATTCTGACGGATGGTCTCATCGAAGACTTCTTCTCGCGCTGAGCGCCTTTTTCGTTGCGCAGTACGGGCTGCGCGCATGCGCACAGCTGGCGTCCTCGGCCGGCTCGTCCGCACGAGTCGATGCGAAAGGCGTCGATGCTAAGAAACCCATCACGGTACGCGACGTGCTCGCGGTACGCGAAATTGTCGAGCAGCGGATCTCTGCCGACGGACGGCGAATCGCGTTCGTGGTGAAGGACGCACAGATCGCGAGCAACGATTACAAGTACACGCTCTTCGTGATTCCGACCCAGGGCGCCGAACCGAAAGAAATCCTGAGCTCCAAAGGGATTTCAAGTATTCGCTGGGCGCCGCACGATGACTCCATTACCTATGTGGCGGACTCGCAGATCTGGAAAGTGGGAGCTTCGGGAGGGGCGCCAGTCTCCCTAGTGAAGCACGAAGAATCGATTGGCCAATTTGAATGGTCGCCCGACGGAAAGTCGATCGCGTTCATTTCCGCAGCGGCGGCAAGTGACAAGGAAACGGCGGACGCAGCGGCCAAAGGCGTGGTTTATAACGACGATATTACTTTTGACTTCTGGCGATTCGTCACAAGATCCTGGGTAAGCAAACCGACGCGTCTATGGCTATTTCATGCGGCGGACGGTGAATTCACAAAGGTTTGGGAAGAAGAGGGTTCAAAGCAATTCGCGCCGGGGCTCTCTATAAGTGGATTGGTATGGTCTCCGGACAGCAAATCACTGGCGGTTAATTACACCGTCCCGGCGAGTACTTCTTCCGATGCCGCGGTAGCGTTTGACTCGGGCATCGGGGTGATAAGCCTGACGGACGGCAAGTTCAAACCGCTGCCGTTCGAGAATTTCGTGCAGCTCTCTCCGAGTTGGTCGCCCGATAGCCGGTCCATCGCCTACGTTAGTGAGACCGATACCGGTGGTAAGCCTCGCCCGGGCTTCCGAGACACCATACTTCTGCAGCGTTTGGGCGAAGAGCACCCGCATGAATTGACGCCGGGAATGGAAATTCGATCCGATACGCGAATCTGGTGGAAACCGGACGGCAAATCCATTTATTTCTCCGATATCAGCCGGGAATCGACCGGGTTGTTCGAGGTTTCGCCAAGCGGTGGCGCGGCAGTGAAAATTCCGAAAACGGAGGATTACACCAGCGAATTCTCTTTAGGCCGGGATTCGGCAGTAGCCTCCTGCGTGTTGGAGGCGACGATGAAAGCGCCAGAGCTCGCGACGGTCTCCATAGCGGACGGAAGAGTTACCCCGCTGACGCAACTAAATTCAAAGTTCAAGGATATTGGCCTGGGCGAAGTCACCCGCATAAATTGGGACAACAAGTTCGGCTACAACACATTCGGATTCCTGATTAAGCCCATCGGGTACGTGCCAGGCAATCGTTACCCCGTGTTGATCATTTCCTATGGTTTTCATGGTTCGTTCATCGCGCAAGCCGAGTGGATTTCCAGTTATCCGGCCCAGGTGTTTGCGGCACAGGGATTCGCAGTGTTAATGATGACCCAACCGAAGGAGTACGGATGGCATAAAGGTAATTTCGACGAATTCTCCTTTGATCGTGACTACAACGCCTTGGCGAGCATTGAAGCGGCGGTCCAAACGCTCGATAAGATGGGAATTGGGGATCCCAAGCGCGCGGGGATTATGGGATGGAGCTACGGAAGCGAACTGACCAATCTCACTCTAACGCATAGCAAGACTTTTGCCGCCGCCTCAGCGGGTTCGGGCGGAGCAAATAATCCTGGCGACTACTGGCTGTTTAATGGCCCCTTCAAGGCTTACATCGAAGGCACGATGGGCGGCTCGCCCTACAGTAAATACGACACCAGGTTTGACGACCTATCCACGGTAAAGCAAGCCGAGCGCGTCAGCACTCCGTTGCTGATCGAGTCGAGTCCTTCCGAGATGCTCGGCTCACTGGAGTTCTACACCAAACTACGCCGGCTGGGTAAACCCGTGCAGATGGTGATCTATCCGGACGAGGGCCACATTTATTCGCAGCCGCTTCATCGGATTGCTTCGATGCAGCGCAACGTGGATTGGTTTCGCTTCTGGCTCCAGTCCTACGAAGATCCATCGCCGGAAAAGCACGAGCAATACGAGCAGTGGAAGGTGTTGAAAGCAAGTGTCCAGCAAGCCGCCAACTAATCCTGGGCGCTGAAAATAGAAACGACGTTCTGCATCGCTCATCAAGTTCCATCGGCAGAGCCAAGCAAAGGCGACCGACGGAGTCTAAGTCGGCACGCATAAAGGAAAACGGTCGGTGAAAGCGATTAAAAACATACTGCGAAGAAGCATGTTTGCTGCCTTGTTCTTAGTGTTTGTGGCCGTTGCTGGAACGATCCACGCCGATGCACAAACCAGGCCACTGGCAATCAAAGATGCGATGAAGCTTTTGGATCTCGCGGAGCGCACTTCGATATCATTGTCACCAGACGGTGAATGGGTGGCGTATACGGTAGAGAATGACAGTAAACGGGTGAGTACCATCGACCTGCGATATTCCTACTACACACCTACCGGCGCCTTCACCGAAGCGGTGGGTTGTGACATTTGGTTGACCAACACCAAAACAAACGAGACTCGCAATTTGACCGGCGGGAAAGGAACGAGCTGGGCTCCGGTGTGGTCGCCGGACGGTAAGAACCTCGCGTTCTACTCGGACCGAAGCGGAACAGCGCACCTGTGGGTATGGGAGCAGGGCAGCGGGCAGATGCGCCAACTCTCGGATGCGATAGTGCGCCCGTTCTTCAATTTTCAGGCTCCGCGATGGTCTCCCGACAGTAAAAGCATTGTGGTCAAGGCCCTCGCCGAGGGCTTAACGGTAGAAGGTGCGGCGGATCGCCTCTTTGGTCCCAAAAAGAAGGAGGAGTCTAGGGTTTCGGGGAGTTTAGGGGGCGTCACTGCTACGGTTCTCAGTTTTGTTCCGGCGCCTTTGGAGGGGGATGCAACTACCAAAAAGAAACCGGAGAAACCGGACGAGGATTGGACCAACCGCTATTTGGCCGACCTCGTACGCGTCGATGTAAAGACCGGCAAAGCCGAGCACGTCGTAAAAGATGTGAAGCCGCTGGGATATTGGTTCGCGCCCGACGGCAAGTCTCTTCTGTATACCCACTGGACTGGAATGAAAGAAAACACCCAGCAGGCTACATTCGACATCCGCCTTTACACGTTTGCTGATGGGAGTTCCCGGCAGGTTGTTGGGCGCGCTGAAATGGACTACGGCATCGCGGTGAGCTGGGCCCCCGACAGCCGTTCCATCGCCTACGTAACTGCCGGTCCGCAAACCAAAGGGGATTGCTATTGGGTCCCGATTGAGGGAGGTGAGCCCCAACTGCTCACGCCCGGTGACCATCCCACGTTCGCGGACGACCATCGCGCGCCGCTATGGGATTCCTCGGGAAAATTCATTTACTTGATTAGCGCGGAGAATTACGGCCGGTTGGGAACTGACAAGGTGTGGAAGTCTTCCGTGATCGATCACAAGGTTTCGGTTGCGGCGACCATCCCCGGTCGCGTGATTCTTGAAGTGATGGCTGCCTCAGGCGGTGGGCGGGTAACGGAGTTTGATAACGGCAAATATTTGGTCGTAGCGACCCGTGATGAAAGGACCAAGAAAGAGGGCTTCTACAAGATCGATACGACGAGTGGCGAGACGAGCAGGTTATACGAGGCGGATGTCTATCTCGCACGAGACCTCATTTTCGCCCAGGATGTGAGCCGCGACCAGAAAACCGTAGTTTTCGTGTCGCAAGACGCTCAGCATCCGGAAGACATATGGACGGTGGGACCGGGTTTTCAGGATCCCAAACGCATCTCCACAATCAACAAGGACCTGGAAGGAACGACTTTTGGCGGCGCGCGTGTGATCGAATATTACAGCGTCGATGGAGAACTGCTCCATGGCGCGCTGCTGCTGCCCGCGAACTACGAAGAAGGCAAAAAATATCCGTTGATCGTAGATCCCTATGGCGGATCTTACCGCTCGGAGACTGTATTCCGTTTTGGACTTTCCGGAGCGGGGGTGGAGAACTTGCAGATCCTGGCGACGCGGGGATACGCGGCGCTCTTGCCGGATACACCGATGCACGGCAACTCGCCGATGTCGGACCTTTTGAAAACCGTGATTCCCGCGGTGGATCGAGTTGTAGAGCTGGGTATTGCCGATCCGAATCGTCTGGGCATCATGGGACACAGTTACGGCGGATATTCAACCCTCGCGCTGATCGTGCAGACCACCCGATTCAAAGCGGCAGTGGACAGCGCTGGACCCGCGGATCTCGTCAGTGATTACGGCATCATGGATGAAAAGGGATCATCCTGGGCGATTGGCTGGGCGGAGACCGGCCAAGGACGCATGGGCGGAACGCCATGGCAATTCCGAGATCGTTACATCGAGAACTCACCCTTCTATTTCCTGGATCGGGTACAGACTCCGCTGTTGATCATCCAGGGGTCTCTCGATACCGCCGTACCCAGGCAACAAGCAGATGGGGTGTTCGTCGCACTTCGCCGGCTGGGTAAGGAAGTGACGTATGCAAACTACGCGGGTGAAGAACATTGGGAGGGTACGTGGGGCGTACCGAACGTGGTCGACTATTGGACACGGGTAATCGACTGGTTCGATAAACACATGCCAGCCAGCGAAGCAGCCAAGTAGGAGGATAAACCGGACATGAACCAAGTGCGTGGGGTGCGAAGCCGCAAGTTTCGCTTCAAAACGTGTTGGCTAGCGGCGCTCGGTGCCTTGATATTTGGTCCCTTCGTATCGCCCTCCGAGGCTGAAGGATTAAGGCCGCTGAGCGCCACGGATTTATCGCGGCTGCAGGGACTAGGGGATGGATTCGGGAGTCTTGGAGCACTCTCTCCTGACGGCAAATGGTTGGCCTACGTCATACAACGACCCAAGGCTGGAAACTTTCATCAAGAGCCATTTCTGGCTGGTGGAGATCGTGCAGATGTCTGGGTGGTACCCACCCCTGGTGGCACTCCGAAAAATCTCACCCAGGGCGAAAGCGACGGCTCGGGTTCTTGGTCGCCGGAATGGTCACCGGATTCGCAGCACATTGCTTTCCTCTCGACCAAGGGCAGCGGACCCCGCACCGTGCACCTGTGGATGTGCGATCCCGAGAATGGAACTCCGCGCCAGTTGACACCCGGTGGAGTGGATCTGCTATTCCCTCATCGTTTCGTCTGGCTTTCCAATCACGAACTCATCGCCGCGCGGCTGGCCGACGGCGAGAAGCCGGAATCCATGTCGGTGGAAATGCAGACCGGTGAGATCGCCATGAAGCAATGGCCGAAAAGCTGGCAAGGCAATCAACCCACGGTGAGTGTCCTGCAAAGCGGAATTGCCCCCCACCTCGAGGACCATCCGCAAATCCGCTTGATGGTGATTGATATTGACGGTGGTGAACGAGAACTGTTCGGCGCTCCAGGAGTCTCCGATCTGATTCCTTCGCCTTCCGGAAATTACCTGGCGGTGCTGGAACAGACCGGTATTTCGGCGCCCACCGGCGGGCCCATCGCCTGGGCATCGCTGGGTACGTATTCGCTGAAGGTGTTTGACCAAAAGGGAAATGCCGTTGCTCTCGCGACCGGAGATGTTAAGCACATTTTGCAAGGGTCGCTGAAGTGGTCGGCCGATTCCAATGAACTCGCGTTAGCGCAGGATCCAGCCGACGTCGCCGAAGGCGGCGCAGCGGTTCTGCGCTGTCGGGTCCAAGCGGGTCTCTGCGAGCCGGTGGGCGCTGGATTGGTGACGGCAGTGTCCGCGGCGCGGGTGCAGGACGCGAATGCAGCGCCGTTTGCGTGGTCCGCACAGAATGATTTCCTGTTGTATGCCAAAAAGCCGCACACAACGCGTTCTGATTGGTGGCTGCTTGCGCCCGGCAAAGACGCCAAGAATCTGACCGCGTCGCTACCGGAAACCCAATTTCCCGCCGATCTGATGGCGGTTTCCGGTGGCAATTCCTTTGTCGGCGTAGCGGACAAGCATGTGTGGAGTTTCTCGCTCGACGGGAGCGCACCGCGTAACATCGCGCCGAAGATCGATCAGGATGTTCTCTCAATTGCGTGGCCGCAAAGCGGCACTCCGGAAGGCGCTGCGGCATCAGAAATTATCATAGCCGCCGGGACCCCGAAATCGACCTCGCTGTACAGCATCACGTTGTCAACTGGCGAAGTGAAACCCATCGCGCGCCCCGCGGACGATTCCACATTTGCCATGTTTTCACCGAAGACCAGAACACTGATTTTCTCCAGCACCAATCGCGGTGGCAATTCGTTGTGGACCGGAAAAATCGGCTCGGACCAATTCAAGGAAGTGGTCAAGTTGAACGCGTTTCTTCAGGGAGTAGCCGAAGGAAAGATGCGTTCGATCGACTACAACTCGCTGGATGGCAAGCCGCTCAAAGCCTGGGTGATCCTGCCGGTGGATTATAGGGATGGAACTCGGTATCCGGTGATCACATGGGTCTACGCCGGCAGCATGATGAGTCCGGATAAGGAACCTTTCCTCAGTCGCTTGAACGATCCCATTGCGCTGAATATGCAGTTGTTTGCAGCACATGGCTTCGCAGTGCTGTTTCCGAGCATGCCGCTCACCGCGGAAGGGGTGGCTTCCGATCCGCTCCTCGATCTCACCAACGGAGTGCTGCCCGCGGTAGATAAAGTGGTTGAGCTCGGCATCGGCGATACCGAGCGAGTCGGACTCATAGGCCAAAGCTACGGAGGTTTTAGTACGTATGGACTGATCACCCAAACGCACCGCTTTCATGCCGCGGCGTCGCTTGCGGGGCTTTCCGATCTGTTCAGCCTCTATGGCCAGTTCGATGCGCGCGAGCGATACACCGGGTTTCCGCATGAGCTGCCATTCATGATGTGGCTCTTCGAAAACGGTCAGGGGCGGCTGGGCCAACCACCCTGGCAGAACTTGGGCCGTTACCTGCGCAATAGCCCGATTTTTTACGTAGAGCGGGTCGAGACACCGCTGATGATCGTTCAGGGCGATATGGATTATGTGGCGATGCAGCAGGGCGAAGAATTTTTCAACGCCTTGTACCGCCAAGGCAAGCGCGCTGAGTTTCTACGATATTGGGGAGAGGGCCACGTACTCGAAAGTCCCGCGAACATAGCCGATCTTTGGCAAAAATTGTTTGCGTGGTTCGACGAATTCCTGGTGTCGCCGCCACACTCGGTCGACGTACCCAAGAAGAATTGAGGCGACGGCACGAACCGGCACAACACTGAGAAACGCAATCGACCATCCATGACGAATACGGGGGCACCCAAAATGCACAAGCACGAAACTCGCCGCGGGTTGTTCAGCTCAAGGGCAAAGGCATTCGCAAATATCAAAGTGCTTCGTCCGACACGGTGGCGCGCTATACGTAAGGCCGCCATGTCCACCGTGGGTGGGCTGGTTTGTCTCACGTTTGCCGGAATGTCGCATGCTACTCAGGCGCAACAGGTGCGGCAGCCTTTGCCGCTGAAAGTTGCGGTAGGGACTCATGGACACAACCCGCGATCTTCGTTTGAATGGTCCCCGGACGGCAAATGGATCGCGCACACTTGGGAAACCGAAGACACAGTGCCGCAAGGCTACGGATATACGCCAACCGGCGTGCCACTCGCTGAAGGAAATGACAGGAAACAGGTGAGTGTGACCAATGTGGAGAGCGGTGAATCGATCGTTCTTGGTGACACCAAGAGCTACAACTGGGCGCCAGTATGGTCTCCCGATGGATCACGAGTAGCATTCTATTCCGATGCGGGAGGCGAGGCGGGCATCTGGATTTGGGACAAAGCCACCAACAAGTCACAATGGTTTCCCGGGATAGTCGCACGCCCATTTTTCGGGTACGAGGTGATTCGCTGGTCAGCCGATGGAAAGAAGCTACTTGCGAAGGTCCTTCCCACCGGTCTTACCGTGACGCAAGCGAACGCGCTGATCCCTCAGGTGGACAGCGGATTACAGTTCCCGAGCGTAGGCCCGGATTCGCCGTCCGTAGTTGTCCGCACTGCAGGAGGAAAGACGAAAGGTGATGGCGCGGACGCGGCCAAATCGGAAAGCAACGATTTCATGAATCGCTCACTTGCTGACGTTGCGATCTTGACCCTTGCCGATCACCGCGTGAATCGAATCGCTGTTCGGGCGAAACCGGGATGGTTCGAGTTTTCTCCCGACCAGAAATACGTTGCCTATAGCGCGCTGGGTGGGTTCGTGCCAAATACTCAGCAGGGCACGCAAGATATTTTTGTCTACTCCGTCCAGGATGGGAAGACACGCAAGCTGGCCGCGGGTGTTTACATGGGTTATGGAATTGAACTGAACTGGTCGCCGGACAGCACGAAGCTCGCGTATATAGCCAGCGGCCAGATGGGCAAAGGAGATGTGTCAGTTATCTCGATTAGCGACGGAACGGTCGCTAACCCGAAATGGAAAGACAAGCCCATGTTCTACAACTCAGAGGGTGAATGGCCTCCGTTGTGGGATGCTTCCGGAAAAAACATCTACGGGATAGGAAGTGACAACAAGCTGTGGAAGGTAGAGATTGCCAGTGGCGAGACCTCCGTCGCGGGCGACATTCCCGATCATAAAATTGTGGGACTTGTAACGGAATCGGAGCGTCGGAAACTGTGGAGCACGGATTCGGGAAATTCGCTTTGGGTTGTCGCCCACGAGATCCGGGGAACGAAACAAGGTATTTTTCGAATCGACCTGAACAGTGGAAAGTCCAGTCCGGTGGTCGAAGACCAGAGAGTATATAGCGACGTGTTTAATTTGACCGGCTCCGATGTGGGTGGTGAGATCGCTTACATCGCCAGGGATCAACAACACTTGCGAGACGTGTGGGTTCTGGACACCGCCACCGGCAAAACGCATCAAGCCAGCCATCTGAACGCGGCGATTGAGCACTACGAGTTGGGAAATGCGCGGGTGATCGATTGGAACGGCATGGATGGACAAAGACTTCATGGTGCACTGCTGTTGCCGCCCGGGTATCAGCAGGGCCGGAAGTTGCCGTTGGTCGTTTGGATCTACGGAGGCATGAATGGTTCGGAATATGTAAACGCATTCGGTTTTTGGGGCGATTACCCGCAATTTGATTTTCACATCCTGGCCACGCGCGGGTACGCCATTCTTTTTCCCGATGCGCCGTTAGGACCGGGCACCCCGATGAGCGACCTGATAAAAACAGTGATACCCGGGGTCGACGCGGCGATCTTACAAGGGTATGCGGACCCTGACCGGATCGCGGTGATGGGTCAGAGTTATGGTTCCTACTGTTCCCTGGCTTTGATTGCCCAGTCGAAACGGTTCAAGGCTGCGGTGATTACAGCCGCGGTGCTCAATCCCGATCTATTCACTGCCTATTTGGAAGGAACTGGTTACTACGAACACGGCCAGGGGAATATGCTGGGAACAATTTGGGAATATCCGGACCGCTATCATGAGAATTCCCCGCTGTTCAAATTTGATCAGATTGAAACGCCCCTGCTGATCGGACAGGGCGCCAAGGACGGCAATCTCACAGCCTCGCAAGCGACCTTTGAAGGGCTAAAGCGCCTGGATAAGGAAGTCGAGTACCGCGTGTACGAGGGCGAAGGCCACGTCCTCAGCAAGGCGCCGAACGTTCTGGATTTCTGGCAACGTCGCTTGGATTTTCTGGCGCAGCATTTGAATCTCGCTGTCGACGCGGATGGAGCAATTCTTTTTGACGGTGATCGAGCCAGGTCCCCCAAAGACTGAGGGGCTGTAGGCTTTGTGGGTTTACGGCCAACTGTGGCTGCCAAGACCAGCCCCCGATATTTCCTGCTTAACATCTTCGACCCGCACATGTAAGGCGCCACCCTTCAAGACCCTGGTTCAAATCCTTTTTCGACGCCCGGGCGTCACAACAAATGGAAGTCAGCATCGACGGATGGGGAAGGGTGCTTGGCAACCGACATGGATAGGAGGCAGACGGCGACTGCGCTCAGAACGGCGAGACCGAAGTAAATATCGATGTAGGAGAGCAATCGGCTCTGAGGTATCACGTTCGATTGAAAGATTTGGACAGCCCCCAAGGCCGGATTGGCCGCAGCCCCACCTTACTATCCGCAATCGAACGGCAAACTGGAACGCTGGCACAAATCGCCAAAGACCGAGTGCATTCGGCCAGGCACACCGCTGACCCGGGAAGATGCGGCGCGCTTGATTCAAACCTACGTGGATCACTACAACACCGTACGTTTACACAGCGCCATCAGCTGATCGCGTTATTTGATTCCGTGAGTACTTGAAGGAAACCAGATGGCCGCACAGATGCGCGGCCATCCCGTGAGCTCTGCTGTGACTACTTTTCCTGCCGAGACTTCTGATGCGCGTTATTCGAGGCCTCGTGAGCCTTGCCGGACTGGTCCTGGGCTGTGGTGGAGTGCTTTCTTCCTTCGTCGTGTTTTCCCTGGCCGTGCTGCTCTGCAGCGTTGCGATGCGACTTAGCTGCGTTTTCGTGCTGTGACGCTGCGTGTTCGTGGGCGTTTTTCGCCATGGTAGATCTCCTTGGATTTGTAGAGCCTAAACACTGCATTCACAGTAGAGCGAACGGCGATGCGAACAGGCATCGGGCAAAACCCGTATAACAGAGGGTTGATTACGACCAACATAGTGAACTGACAATCGCCTCTGCTTCCGCAGCCAGGCGAACGCCATACCGGATACGCCCGTCCAGGGGAGAAATAGAAGGGTAGTCGCGAACCGCGCGTCGGGCCACGCGGGCGCGGGTGCTAGACTGTCTCTACACCTTTCCCACACTTTGCACACAGAGTCGCGCGCATTCTCCGCGTCGATTTCCTCCGACTATATTGAGCAAAGAATGTCGAGCTGGATCGGGCCGATCGGTTTGCCAAATACGTCCTGTCATTGCCCATGACAGAAGAGGTGATAGATGAAACCGATCAGTTGGCTCGGAATTATTCTATTCGTGGTTGGCGTCTTGGTTCTTGCATATGAGGGAATTGACTTCACGCGCCAAAAAAAACAGCCGATGTGGGTCCTGTCCATATCACTAAAGAAACACATGAACAGACCTCCCTTCCTCCGATACTCGGCGGACTGACAGTGGTCGGAGGGGTCGTCTTGCTGGTTCTGGGAGCCAACACTAAATCATAAAGCATCGAATTGACACGGCCGTTTCCTCTGGTCCGTTCCACCACGAATACCGACGCAACCGCCCGCAACGCGCAGCTATCTTAGTGCGGATCGTTATGCTGTCTCAACTGCGGCGAGAGCACCCCTCCCAAAGCTTCCGCTTGGATCTCCTCCGTCGAACTGCAACTATTTCTGAACCTTTTCGATCAAACAAGTGTGACCGCCGTCGGAGGCAGACCATAATGAGTGATTCGCTAGGCGTGTATTTGCAAGATCACCTCGCCGGTTCCGTGCACGCCGTGGGACTACTCGAGTTCATGCGGGACGAGCATTCCGGCGAGGGACTGGGTGAGTTCGCGGCTGGTCTGCTCGGAGAGATCGAAGCGGACCGAGAGGTACTGCAAGCGCTCGCCGAACGGATCGGATCAGGGTCCAGTTCCTCAAAGGAGCTCGGGGCGTGGTTCGGAGAGAGAGCGAGCCGGCTCAAACTACATCACCATACCCCGGATGGCCTAGGCACGTTTGAGGCACTGGAGTTTCTGGGACTCGGAATTGGCGGCAAGCTGGCGCTCTGGAGCGCCCTTGCCGCAGCCGCCCCGAGAGACGTCCGGTTGCAAACGATCGATTACGACCATTTCATTGCGCGCGCGCAAGCGCAGCTCGATCAGGTAGAGGAGCGGCGCCTGACCGCTGCGCGTTCGGCTTTAGTTCCTTCCAGCTCCAACGGCAAGAAATGCCTGTTGAGTCCCTGGCAATCGACATCGACTGCGATTTTGGTCGTTCTGGCCGCTGCTGTTTTTTTCGTACGGCCATCAAAACTGAAAGAGTAGCACAGACACGTTCCCTTGCCATTCGTGGCGGTGCGGGCAAGGGTGCGAACCCCAAGGACTCAGCGCAGAGCTGAGGCGACCGGATCGACGTGACCACATGATTGAGTTCCGGATGGACGATCGAAGAAATAAAACTCAATGGAAGTAGCTACTGGAGAGTAGTTTGGCTTGGAGAATGACAGGCTGTGTTTCGATTCGCTTAGCTTTCGTAACAACCGGGAGATCTCATGCGGGAGATCTCATGAATTTTCGAATTGCGATACTCGGATCGTCAATCGCTCTTGTGGCCCTTTTGCCATCTGGCGGCGTCTATGCACGTCCGGCGGCATCGGAAATCGACAAGGCGTTCGTCGGCAAAGTTTCCCAGGGCGGGATGTATGAGGTGGAAGCCAGCAAACTGGCCGCGCAGCGGGCCGTCGCGCCCGACGTGAAGGATTTGGCAGTCGCAGAAGTACATGACCATGAGGGCGTAAATCGACGCCTGAAGAGAATCGTAGCCGATAGTGGTGCCCCGATATCGGATAGGCTGAATTCCGAATTCCAGGAGCGCTTGGAAAAACTGAAAAACGCTGGGGACGCGACCTTTGATGAGGCGTACGTCACCGACATGCAGCAGATTCACGATAAAGACGAGAGGCTTTTCGCGCAGGAAGCGACGGAAGGCTCAGAACAATTTAAGAGCTTCGCCCATCAAACCGACCTGATCGTGAAGCGCCACATCGGTACGCTGCACGGCCTGGACTCGAAGTAATCGAGGCTCGTCCCTATGGGCGGCCTCGGTCCGGGAATCGTTTCCCAAACTCGAAGAACCAGAAGCCTACGGTGTTCCGCCTCAGCCTGCCACTCTGGGTCTAAGCTCGATCGCAAATACAACCCAGTCGTTCTGTGCGACAACGCATGGCACGGACCCAGGATTTCTCGCGCTTGCGCGATCCGATCTTCCGACGCGCACCTCCCGGCCCCTCCGGCTCCTTCCTAAATTCGATCGCTTTCACCTCGTGGTCGGCCGACCCTCATCGAATGCCTCTTTGAACTGACTTCGCGCAGCCCGCCTAAAGTGAGCTATTCCATCGTCCCAATCCATCCGACAAGTCGCACGATCCCAATAAGCACGACCAGGACCGAACCGATGACGAAAAGCCAGCGAAGATCCGTATCGCCTGGCGGGTTTGCTGGAGTGGGCATCGACTGCCGCTTGAGCGAGCAGCGGAAGTCCCCTCCGGCAATGCAGAGTTCACTGGATGGTCCCCCCCATCCGCTCCCCGATGGAATGGGCACTTGGTATCGGCGGTGCGCACCCCCTTAGTGCAGCGGTTCGCGTTGGACATGCACGCCGCCGATGCCTCTTCAACCCAGATTTTAGGATTCCCAAAATGCGAACTCAGCCGCCGCGATCCTGGTTTTTAGCGCTGAATCTTCTCACCGAGTTTGAGTACCCCGACAGGTAAACCCTCCTGAGACTGGGTCGCTCGACAAACTACTAGCGTTCGAGAGTTGCTCGCGGCGTAATTGCGAGTCGAGCAAACCAGCGCGGCAGCGTATGCTGCTTCATTGTCAGCGTATCCATCTCACGTTACACAATACATAGCTACGCTCTCGATAGGCATACCGCTCCCTACTCGTACTGCATCGTACGGCACCGTACATTACAGCGAAGTGGGTATAGTCGGTCTTCTTCGACGTCGCTAGGCTTTGGCAAGCCGTTTCTTCGGGAGAACCTTGAAAACGCCGCACGAGCTGTAACTCGCAGTTGTCCTCAGCACAGGCACAAAATCGACGGTGGAGGAACGTACAGATGGACAATGAAAAGAAGTCATCGGAAGTAGCCGCAGAAAAGAACGGAATGGGTCGCCGCTCCTTGCTCAAGGGCGCCGGACTTGCTGGCTTTGGTTTCGCCAGCGCCGCACTACTGGCCGGCCGCCTTGGAATGATAGATAAGTTGAGCACTGCCATCCCCGGGTTAAAGATTCCGTCGGTTCACGCGCAGGCCATTGCCGACTCGGACATTCTTAATTTCGCCCTCAACCTGGAGTACCTGGAAGCCGAGTTTTATACGATGGCCACCACTGGTCAGACGATTTCACAGATCGGCATCGGGGTGGACGGCATGGGCACCGCCGGAGCAACCACTGGTGGCAAACAAGTCGACTTCGCGACACACGGCAACCTGTTCCCGGACAAGTTGCATAGCGTCGCGCAAGAAATCGCCTACGACGAACAGCAGCACGTAATCCTACTGCGGTCGGCCTTGGGCGCTGCGGCGGTAGCCAAACCGGCCATCAACCTGGATGCGCTGAACACGGGATTTGGGAACGTCCGCCATTTCTTGAAGCTGGCTCGGGCGTTCGAAGATACGGGCGTTTCCGCATACGCTGGCGCGGCACCGCTGATTACGAGCAAGGCGTATCTTGGTGTGGCGGCGCAAATTCTGGCCACCGAAGCCTACCACGCCGGCAACATCCGTCTGGCAATCGGGGTAAATTGGGTATCGACGACCCAAACCGACAGTGAAGACGTGTTGCCACCGCCGTCGGGCAAGCAATGGTTCACCACGGACAGCACCGGTCTGGCGCTGGTTCGCGATCCCGGCCAAGTGCTGGCCATCGTGTACGGGTCTGCTAGTGTGGGCGCAATGTCCGGCGGATTCTTCCCCAACGGCGTCAACGGGTTGATCAACACCGTTACGGCGTAAACAGCGGTAACCGAGAAAGAGCCGGCGGGTTGTAAGACCGCCGGCTTTCGCTTAGTATGACAAATCGACTTGCGTGGGCATGTGCTGGATGCTGGGCGCGCGGCCACGCATCTAGATGCGAAGCATCGCAGTAACTGCTAACTAGCTGCCCGGAGGCTGAGACGTGCCTAATGTGACTTGGGAAGGTGGCGCAACGGGACGGGTCAAAGCACGGATCCTTCTTGCAGGCGGTGTTTTCGCGATTGCAAGCCTGGTTTCTGGATGCGTGGGAACCCCCAATGCCGCGAATATACCGACCATTACTCCTGGCTCGGGAGTTCTAATGGCCGGGCAGACCGCACAATTCACCGCCTCCGAAAACGGCGCCCCGCTTGCGAATGGCGTCTGGATGGTGAACGGCGTAAAAGGCGGCGTAGCCGCAACTGGAACGGTTACAGCCTCGGGCGTATTCACCGCACCAACTGGATCGGTCCCATCGGGCCCAGTGCAACTTACCGTGAGCGATTCCGCCCATAGCACCCAGTCGGCCCCGATCTTGATCTCATTTTTCCAGCCCAATCACGTCCAGCCGGGCACCGTTTTGTCTACCATCAACACGCTGGTGGCGAATTACACCTTTTCGGCGCCCGAAGGGTCAACGGTCCAAGTTCGATTTGGAACCACCACCAACTACGGCCTCACCACTTGGGTTCAACCGGCTCCGCCGGCAGGGGGCGACGTCAGCATTTTGGTGGCCGGAATGCGCACTACCAGCACCTATCACATGCAAGCGATCATTCAGCTCCCCAATGGGAGCGCCATCTACGATTCCGATCACACCTTCATGACCGGGGGGCTGCCGCCCAATCTGCTGCCGGCTCTGACGATTCAGCAAACCGCCGGGATGACTCCCGGTTCCGGCGTCGAAATGCTGGATATGCTTGATGAAAGCGCAGCAAATGCGCTCACCACGGTGGTCACCGATCTTTCGGGCAATGTAATTTGGTACGATCCAATACAACCTCTCTACGCGTTCCCCATAAAACCTCTGCCCAACGGCCACATGCTGGTGGTCGTAACCGGCTCAACCCAGACCGCAGCCCTGTCCGCACCAATCGCAGTAAATGAGCTCCAGGAGATTGATCTCGCAGGCAATGTAATTTATCAGCTTACAGCGCCCCAGATCCAAACTGGTCTCACTTCGGCAGGCCTGCCAACCCTCACCTATTTGAATTTGAATCACGACGTTCTAAAACTTCCCAACGGCCATTTCATCCTGCTCGCCAGTTACAACCAGAACGTCAACAGTCAACCGGTGACCGGCAACATATTGATCGACTGGGATCCTCAAAATGGTCCAGTGTGGACTTGGTCGACCTTCGACCACATTCCTTTGACTCACGCTCCCTACGGTGCTGCCGACTTGACCCATGGGAATGCCCTCCTGTATTCGCCTGACGACGGAAACCTCATAGTGTCCCTGCGGAATCAAAATTGGATCCTCAAGCTCAACTACCAGAACGGGACGGGCGATGGATCGATTTTGTGGCGCCTTGGCCCGGACGGTGATTTCACCCTTCCCGCCGGCCAGGCGCCCCTCGAATGGAACTATGGGCAGCACTACCTGTCTCTTTTCAGCTCGAACTCGTCCGGCATCTTCTCGATAATGTTCTTCAACAACGGCAATAACCGCCTGGTGGACGCTAACAACGATGTTTGCGGAACTCCGGGACAGATCGCGTGCTACAGCAGTGTCCCGGTCTATCAGTTGGATGAATCCAAGCTAACCGCGCAGGTGCTGGAAGAAACCAATCTGTCACCGACTTATTCCATCTGCTGCGGTGACGCTGAGTTTCTTTCCAACGGGGACCTGGAGTACGACGTAGCGTTTGAATACGCGGACGGCTCGTTCATACAAGAGGTGACCCACGAGGCGACCCCGCAGCTCGTGTGGCAAATGAGCGTTGCGGGTCAACTGATATACCGCGGATTCCGCGTCCCCAGCATGTATCCAGGCGTGGAGTGGACACAGGCTGCGATCGCCGCCGCGAATATCAACGCGACGCCAACACCCGCGCGAAAACCTGAAGTAAAGAAAGCGGGGCCGTGGCCGATCCCCTGAAACGCAGTCAGGAGCGGCGAAGCAAGTCAACAAGAATTGGCTATTTTGGGTGTGTTTTGCAGGTAGGAGCGGGGTAAGGGTTGCGGAATCACGAGACTTAGTGAATGTACCGAATGTTCGATCCCCACCACCCTTGAGCCTCTTACGGCGTTGTGAGAGGCCTCCTTGAGCCTGCCCGAAAACCCCATACTGCCCAGAACCCCTATTCGCTAAGTTGTTCGAATTGTCGACAATCTGCGTGCCCAAAAGAGTGGATGGCTCGAAACATCTTCAACCACGCTCAGTTTATCAACCCGAGCGGGAACCTGACCGCTGGGCCGGGGGTGTTTGGACTGATCGACGCCGCGGGTCCGGGACGTATCGGACAGGTGGTGGCAAAAGTTCTCTTCTGAAGTCGCGCGCACGAAGACATCGGCGAGCAAACATCGAGCCACTGGAACCGCCTTCCGGCGTCAGGACGCACGATATCTGCCGATCGCGAATTGCCGGCAAAACGAGACACCGACGAGCTCAGGCCAGGTCGTAGCGATCCAGGTTCATAACTTTATTCCACGCAGCCACGAAGTCCCTAACAAACGCCTCCTTCGAGTCGTCGCATGCATAGGCTTCTGCGATTGCCCGGAGTTGGGAGTTGGAACCGAAGACAAGATCGACACGGGTACCAGTCCACTTGATTTCGCCCGTCGCGCGATCGCGCCCCTCAAAGACGCCTCCAGTTGGAGTGGCCTGCCACTTTGTCTTCATGTCGAGCAGGTGGACGAAGAAATCATTCGTCAACGTCTCGGGCCGGTTGGTGAAGACGCCATGTTTGGACTGCCCGAAGTTCGTATTCAGCGCGCGCAAGCCGGCGACGAGAACGGCCATCTCCGGAGCAGTGAGCTTCAGCAACTGCGCCCGATCCACCAGTAGTTCTTCCGCCGGCCTTTCCTGGCCATTCTTCACGTAGTTGCGGAAACCGTCCGCGATCGGCTCCAGTACGGCGAAAGAGTGCACATCGGTCTGTGCCTGCGAGGCATCCGTGCGCCCGGCGGAGAAGGGCACCGTCACATTATACCCGGCCTTTTTGGCGGCTTCCTCGACGGCTGCGCAGCCGCCCAGAACGATCAGGTCGGCGATCGAGACTTTCTTGCCGCCAGGCTGCGAGCTGTTGAATTCCTTTTGGATCGCCTCCAGCTTTTGCAGGGTCTTTGCTAGTTCGACCGGCTGATTTGCTTCCCAATCCTTTTGCGGAGCGAGGCGAATGCGCGCCCCGTTCGCGCCACCGCGCTTGTCGGAGCCGCGGAACGTCGCCGCTGAAACCCAGGCAGCTGTAACCAATTGGGAGATCGACAGCCCGGACTGGAGGATCTTAGCCTTCAGCGCCGAAATGTCCTGCTCCCCGACTAATTCATGATCCACTGCGGGAACAGGGTCTTGCCATATTTGGGGCTCCTGGGGAACCAGCGGACCCAGATACCGCGAGAGAGGTCCCATGTCGCGGTGGGTGAGCTTGTACCAGGCTTTGGCGAAGGCGTCTGCGAACTCCTGCGGATGTTCGAGGAAGCGCTTGGCAATCGGCGCATAGTTTGGATCCACCTTTAGGGCGATATCGGTGGTGAGCATTCCCGGGGCGTGCCGCTTCGATGGATCATGGGCATCCGGAACGGTTCCCGCTGCGGCTCCATTCTGAGGGGCCCACTGATGCGCACCGGCTGGGCTCTTCACGAGCTCCCACTCATGGCCAAACAGGTTTTCCAGGTAGTTATTGCTCCACTTCACGGGAGTGGAGCTCCATGCGACCTCCAAACCGCTGGTGATGGCGTTAGTGCTGTGGCCGTTGCCAAAGGTGTTTTTCCAGCCCAAGCCTTGCTCCTCGATGGGAGCGCCTTCGGGTTCTACTCCCACATATTTGCCCGCATCGGCAGCACCGTGGGTTTTGCCGAAGGTGTGCCCGCCGGCAATGAGCGCCACGGTCTCTTCGTCATTCATCGCCATGCGCAGGAACGTCTCCCGGATATCGCGTGCGGCAGCGATTGGATCGGGCTTTCCATTGGGCCCTTCCGGATTCACATAAATCAGGCCCATCTGAACCGCAGCGAGAGGATTTTCTAGATCGCGATCGCCCTTGTAGCGGTCGTCCCCCAACCACTTGCTCTCCGGTCCCCAAAAAATGTCCTCCTGGGGCTCCCAAACGTCCGCGCGGCCGCCGCCAAAACCGAAGGTCTTGAACCCCATCGACTCCAACGCGACGTTGCCGGCCAGAATCATCAGGTCGGCCCAGGAGAGTTTCCGGCCATACTTCTGCTTGATCGGCCAAAGCAACCGGCGCGCCTTATCGAGGTTCGCATTGTCGGGCCAGCTATTGAGTGGCGCAAAACGTTGCGTGCCATAACCTGCCCCACCGCGGCCGTCGCCGATGCGGTACGTACCTGCGCTGTGCCACGCCATACGAATGAAGAGCGGGCCATAGTGGCCATAGTCGGCGGGCCACCAGGCCTGCGACGCGGTCATCAGGGCATGGAGGTCCTGGATCACGGCATTAAGATCGAGGCTCTTGAATTCCTTCGCATAATCGAACTCCGTGTCCATGGGATCGGACAGGGCGGAGTTTTGGTGCAGGATTTTCAGGTTCAGCTGATCCGGCCACCAGCGCGCGTTGGTGGGTGCACCCGCAACTGTATGCCGGTGCGGACCCATTACCGGGCATTTGGCTTCGGTTGGATTATTCGGTACGGCCGCCGCTGTTCCTGTGATTTCGTTTTCCATCTGTGCAAGCTCCTTCGAATTAGTGACAAAAAGTGTTGCGACGAACCAAGATAACAATTACAACGTTGAACGGGACGCGCGCCGCGGAGCGCACTTCGTGCAGAGCCCCCGGAAAATGAGTTCGCATTCGCGAAGAACCCGCTTACCGAGGGAGCCTACGGTAGGCTCGGGCACGCCGTACCACTTTATATCCTCAACATTGCCGCAGCGGTCGCAGATGAAGTGGTGATGCCGCATGCCTTTCGCATCGTATCGCGCGGCGCGGCCCTCGACGGCCACCTCACGCACCAAACCCGCCTGCACCAAGTCGCGAAGATTGTTGTACGTTGTGGCCCTTGAAGATCGCGGATCCACGCGATTCACGGCTCTAAAGATTTCGGCAGCCGTGGGATGGCTGTTGTGTTCCATCAAGAATGCCATCACGGCGTGGCGTTGCGCAGTGCAACGCAATCCGCTGTCCTCCAAGGACTGTTTAATCGCCTCGGCGTTCATCAGTTATCTTGAATATATCTAATATGAGATTTTGTCAAGACTCGTGTTCTTCGTTGCTGTTGTAAGCAGAAAGCCGGGCCAATCTTGCTCTTCCCACGCCGAACGGTCCAGACCGTGCGCTCGCGCGTTTTGAGACCAGCAGCGGGCGACAAATTGGCGCCCGGCGTTATCCCTTCCCAGGGTCTCCGCCGATTGAATCAAGACTGGTGATGATTTCGGACGGAAGGCGCAGGCTGGCAGCATTCAGATTTTCGCGAAGATGTCCGACCGAAGAAGTGCCGGGAATCAGCAGGATGTTCGGCGAGCGGTGAAGCAGCCATGCGAGCGCCACCTGCATGGGCGTAACCTGGAGCGACGCAGCCGCCGCGTCCAGCACGGACGACTGGAGTGGAGTAAATCCTCCCAGCGGAAAAAATGGCACATAAGCGATCCCTTGCTTCGCGAGGTCATCGATCAGGCCGTCGTCGCTCCGGTTTGCCACGTTGTAAAAGTTCTGCACGCAGACGATTTCCGTAATTCCCTGAGCCTCAGCCAACTGCATGCGACTGACGTTACTCACACCGATATGGCGAATAAGCCCTTGACGCTTGAGTTCGGCGAGCACGGTTAGCGGTTCTTCGATGAGTCCTTCCGTTGGCGCCATCATTCCTCCCACCCGGAGATTGACCACATCGAGTACGTCGAGCCCGAGATTTCGAAGATTGCTATGAACGGCGTCGATCAACTCTTGCCGCGAAAGCGCGTGAAGCCACGACTTGTCGTCACCCCTGCGGCCACCCACCTTGGTGACAATCACCAGGCCATCCGCATAGGGATGAATGGCCCGCTTGATGATGTGATTGGTCACGTGCGGACCGTAAAAGTCGCTGGTATCGACATGATTCACGCCAGCGGCGACCGCCTCGCGTAGAACAGCAATTGCGCCGTCCACATCGCGCGGCGGTCCCCAAACCTGCGGACCGGCTAGTTGCATCGCGCCGTAGCCCATGCGGTTTAAGGTCACGGAGGTGCCGGGGAGCGTAAAGCTGCCGCCGAGTTCCATCGGTTTCGTCATCCTGTTTCTCCTCTTGTGCCGTTACTTGTCGTAACCGGCTTACCGTGATTTGATGAAGAAAGCTTCAGTTTAGGAGTTGGCATTTGCGCCGCCGTCCGCCGATCTTCTTAGAGCCCCGTAAATCGCCGGTTCAAGCCCGTTCGGCCGCGAGCGTTGAGCCACCAGGTTCTGCCCCAGAGGCCTGTGCGCGCAACGCGGGCGGAAGTTGTTGGTGCAGAGGAATGGATGAAATTCCATCGAGAACAAGTACAAGACTGCTGGGACACGCTCCTGAGCAAATCCGCATCAGCCTGAGCAGAATTTGGCAGGAGCCCCCATCCGAATTGCAGGTGTTTCAATTTCTGAACGGTATCGAAAACGTCGGCACCGCTCGTCGCACGAGCCCGCGCCGCCGGGACATCATCGGAACTAGCGGCTAAAGACCTGGAGTGGATGCAGATTGCCACCAGAATCGAATTGCAACTCGTGTGGTTCGCCCAGAATCTGCAAGTCGCTTCTTCCCCTTACCTCGTCCAGGTATGCTTCGGAAGCTTCGACCCGTTCCAGGTTGAGCGTGTCGGAGATTCGCAAGATGCGAACCTTGGCTGGTTCTTGCAGACAAAGTGAGCCAAGAGCCATGGCCATATTCTCCCGATCAGTCTCGAAATGAATTGGAATTTTGGCGGTCGCTGGTGTAACGGCCGTCAGCGCATTGATGTAGGTGGCGCGACGATCGAGCCCGCGGACCACCCGCGTCGAGACGAAGTCGGCCATTCCAATTCCAATGCCGTTTCCTTGTGACTCAGGCGTTAGATCGCACACCACCAGTCTTTGAATTCTTGGGGCCGGTGCGGATGGTTGAACCAACGTTGAAATATATCCCTGCACGCCTCTTCCTATCACATTCGGGTCCAAACCCGATCCGCTGATGTTTTTCCCAATCCGATCGACGATCAGCAGATCGATCTCATCGAACGGCAGTTTTGGCATCAATTGTCGCGCCTGAATAAACAATTTTTCCTCGGTCGCTTCGGCGTCCTCCTTTTCCACAAAAACCACATCCTCGGTCTGGTGGAAATGGTTTTCCAGAATCGCCACGCCCACAAGAAATGGCACGCGCTCCAGCAGGAACCGGGATACCGTTCGAATTACGTATTCGTGCCCCAATCGCGACGCGGCATAGTGGCACGCGCCGGCGCCGGTCCGCTTGCCCAGACCGATTGCCAGCATTTTCAGGATGCCACTACCAATCGCGCCGGAAAAGTCGGTGTGCGGCTTTACTCGGTTGACCACCACGATGCCGTCGGCCTGCATCGCTGCTCGGCCGAAATACACGGGAATCTTCGGATCCACCTCGCCGAGGAGGTCAACATCCATTGACGCCTCGATTGGCACGCCCATCGTCTTCTCACTGATTCCATACTCTGACAGCACCCCGGCCTGGCCTTCCGCGGTTGCCCCTCCGTGGCTTCCCATCGCCGGGACCAGAAAGGGACGAGCGCCACACTCCTTCAAATTATGGATAACCTCGCCAACAATCTCCGCTAGCCCCGAAATCCCCCGGCTCCCCACCGCGACGGCAATCCTGCCCCCCGCGGGGATCCTCCCGCGAAGCCGCGGGTTGGCGAATTCCTCCCTGATCTTCGCTGGAATATCCAACGGATGCGGCGCGGGGAAAATCTGCCGCAGTGGAATCATGCGTGGAAAGTAATCGTCCATTGCCGTCACCGTGGTCGGAGCAAATCCCGGAAATTTGCCTGGTCGCCGGGCCCTATGTCACGTGTTTCAAGCTACTTGCGAACCGCAGCTTCGCGAGTTATCCCTTCTGCTGGGTTCGGACCTCTATCTTTGTCGCTTTCTCAAGCCATTTGATCGTCGCGCAGTAATCTTCTTCCCCCCATCCTTCGGCCATGCAGTTCGAGTAGATTTCTTTAAGGATAGCCGTCAAGGGCATTGGCACGTTGAGGGCGTGAGCGGCGTCTAAAACCAGCCCCAAGTCCTTGTTCATCAATCTCAGCGGAAAGAAGGGTGTGAAGTCACCTTTGAGCACCTGTGGGCCCTTCATCTCAATAATTCCAGACCGTGCTCGACTCGTTTGAATGATGTTCATCATCACATCCGCGTCTACTCCCGCCTTCACTCCCAGCGCCATGCCTTCGTTCATCGCCTCCAACGTGACCGCGATTACGTGATTAACCACCAGTTTCGCGAATATCCCCATTCCACTTTTCCCCACGTGGAATATCTTGCCCATGCTCTGCAACACTTCCCGAACCTTCTCCAAAGAGGCCTTTTCGCCGCCTACGATGAAACCCAATTCTCCCTTTTCCGCGTCGTTCTTGCTCCCAAACACCGGCGCGTCCAGCAGGTCTGCCCCCCTTGCACGCAGAGCTTTGGCCACTCTTTCAGTTGCCGACGGCGAAATCGTGCTCGAATCAATCACCACCGCGCCGTTCCCAATCGTCTCCAAAAGACCGTTTGGTCCTTCCACAACGTCCAGCACCGCGTTCGGGTCGGCCAACATCATCACTGCTACGTCGCAACCCGCCACGGCTTCTGCCGGCGAAACGGCTACCTTCCCGCCTAACGTCGCCGCTTCCTCTGCTTTTGAGCGAGTCCGATTCCAAATCTTTACCGAATAGCCCTTTTGGATCAGATTCCTAACCATGCCCCGGCCCATTAACCCAACTCCGATGAATCCAATCTGACCGTTCACCATAGCTCCTTCGCAGGGCCGAGAATCGCTGAGAGGAAGAAGATGCAACTTGACAGCAACTTGACGCTTGTATACTGTCGACAACCATGTTGTCAACAGTATACTGGTTTGCCCCGCAGCTACCGCGATCGCGATCTTCTCTGCTTCCTCATATTTCGAATGTTCCGATCCTTCCACGGCCCGTTGATTCTCGTTTCTCGTCGCTCTCGCTACTCATCGTCACGCAGGTCCTGCACAAAGCCTCGCGTGCAATCGGGAGGTTGAACATCCCTATCGCCGACCATGAAGCAAACATGTCCCACTCAGGAGGGCCATTTCAGCCGATTCCCGGTCTACTTCAAGCCTCAGAACTCAAGAGGAGATTATCCGTTGTGGAGATCCAATCGAACTCTGCTATACCCGACATATCGATCCACAAAGAAATGCTGCGGGACAAGGTTTACGCCGTACTTTTGTGTTGGATTTTCGAGGGCACGTTAAAACCGGGCGAGAAGATCGTCGAATCCACCTTGGCTCGCCGCCTCAATGTCAGTCGCGTTCCGGTGCGAGAATCGCTGTGGTTACTCGCCCAGCGCGGCTTGGTGATTTTGAAGCCTCACCAGGGTGCGTTTGTCACCAAGCTCTCCGCCCGGGATATCCGCGAAATATTTGAGATCCGCGCCATTCTCGAAACGCGGGCAGCCCAAATCGCGCGCACCTCGCTGAATCCCGCGGGCGTCGCGCGTCTAGAGAGCGCGCTGGAGAGTCTGGCCATCGCCACGCGCGAACGGAGCATGCAACGTTTTACCGCCGCGGACATTGAATTTCACAAGGCTCTGTGGGATTTGGCTGACAATAGCCACCTCACCAAGATTCTCACCGATATTTCCACGCGTTTTTTCGGTTACGAGTTGATCCGCGATGTGCCGCTGTCTCCTAACTTTCCTTTCGATGCGGTGTGGGAACAGCACCGGATCATGCTGCAATTGGTGCTTTCGGGGACACCGGAAGAGATCGACGCTGGTTTCAAGACCATCTTTATTGACTTCCTGGCGCATGTCTTAACTCGCTTCGGAGAGGCAAACCAGCATGCTACAGAAACAAGCACCCTGGGATAGCCCGCTCTGATGCGACTCACGCGCCGCGAGCTGCTCAAAGGTTCGGTAGTCCTCTCCGCGAACGCCGCGCTATCTGGCTCGACCGGCTCTCTTGCCCACGCAGGTCGCGGATCTGGTTCGCAACTGGCGAACGTTAACTCGCAAGACAGGATTTTTCGCGGCACAATTTGCACGCTGGATGACGCAAACACCGTCTATCTCGATGGCCTTCTATGGATCTCCGGAAATACGATCCGTTCCGTTGTTCCTTCGATTGAGGCGCTGCCTGCGGTCGCCCGGAAATTACCGGTCATTGCTACCGAAGGGGTTTTCTATCCGGGGCTGATCGATCTCCATAAGCACATGACCTACGACATCCGTGGCCCCTGGTTCGCGCCCCGCCAGTACACCAACCGCACTGAATTTTTCTTCGAGCCCGACTATCGCCGCACCGTCGAAAATCCCTGCCGTCTGCTGGTGCAATATGCAGGCATGCTCGATGACGTTTGCCTCTACTCGGAGATCAAAGCGCTGGCCGGCGGTACGACTGCACTCGAGGGCGCGGCACCCTGGAGCCGGAAATACACTTCGCTACTCGTTCGTAATATTGAGTTCGATAACTTCGGTCAGGATCGCATCCATCAAACGATCTGGGACGTCACCGTGGAATCTGCGCCGCCGTTGCGCGAGCTTATGCCCCGCCTGGACGCGTGGATTTACCACTTGTCGGAAGGCTACGGTGATTACGGCCAGCAGCGATTTTCAGACCTGAAGCAATTTCAACTTTTGACCAACAAGCTTGTAGCCATCCATGCTCTCGGGCTGAATGAGCGCCAATTCGCTGAACTCGCCGCTGCCGGCGCTTCGATGGTGTGGTCGCCGCTTGGAAATCTTCGTCTCTATGGCCGCACCGCCGATATTGCCGCCGCGCGCCGAACCGGAGTCAACATTTGTCTAGGCTCCGAGTGGGCTCCGAGCGGTAGCAAGAACGTCCTTTTCGACCTCAAAGTTGCGGATCAGTTTAACCAGCATCGGTTGAACGGATTGTTCGCCGACCGCGATCTCGTCGAGATGGTTACCCGGAATGCCGCCCGTGCAGTTGGCTGGAAGCAGCGCACCGGCCATCTGGCGCCCGAAATGGCCGCGGATTTACTCCTGCTGCGAAAAACGCACCGCGACCCCTACCGAAACTTGATCGACGCTACCGAACAAGACGTCGAGCTGGTAATGGTCGGCGGTGTTCCGGTGTACGGGGGAGTCAATCTGATGCGGCGTTTCGATCAGACTAGTATGGAAATCCTGCGGCCTGGCCGTGGCAGCCCTAAAGCGCTCGCTTGGAACGCTGCATCACCCGCCTCGGACCATCCGAGCTATGCCAGCATCACGTCCCGTCTTTCGGCGGCACTGCGAATGGATTCACCCACTTTGCTCGCCTCGCTCGACCGTCTCCAAGTCCGCCGCGCATTAAGCTCCACGCAACCTCCGGTGCAGCAGGAATATCCCTTTTTCTTAACCATTGGCGATGAGCCTCTCACTCCCGAAGAAGTCTCCCAATTTCTTACCAAAGTTTTTCCCGAGGGTGTCGCACCCTTCGATTTAGACCCTGTCTATCTGGCCGACGATCCCGAGGCGCTGCGCGTGATGCAGGAGCCGGTTCTACTTCAGAACGGAATAAATCTGGCGCCGTACTTTGAATCCATCCTGCCTTCGACAACCTCGACGCGCAGCGGGAGGTCTTCTTGAAACACGACCGGCGCGATTTTCTGAAAGTGAGTGGCGTGGGCTTGCTAGCTCCGCACCTTCTCGCGGGTGCTACCAAAGAATCCGCTCCAGCCCCCGCAACCGGTCTTGCCGCCGCTCCACCCGCCGCATCCGGACCGCGTTCCCTGATTATTGACACCGACCCGGGCGTGGACGACGCCGTTTCCATTCTGTTGGCGTTCAAATCCACTAGCCAAGTCAGAGTGGAAGCCATCACCGTAGTCGCCGGAAACGTGGAGTCGCAGTACGGTACCCGCAACGCCCTCTCCCTCGTGGAATACGGAAACCGCTTGGAGATTCCCGTGGCTCTCGGCGCCGTCCGCCCGCTTATGCGTCCCCAGGTCACCGTTCGCTTCGCGCATGGTAACAATGGGTTCGGAAATGTAGAGATCCCTCAGTCCCGTGCCAAGCTGGTCCCCCAGCACGCCGCCGACCTGATCATCGACCACGTAAGGGCCAAGCCGAATCAGTTCACCATTCTGGCGATTGGTCCGCTAACCAACATCGCCTTGGCTCTTCTCAAGGATCGTTCGATTGCGCCGCTCGTCGGCGAAATCTGCTTCATGGGTGGCACCATCCTCTCCAACGGCAACGCCAGCCCGGTCGCTACTTTCAATATTTTTGCCGATCCGGAAGCGGCCAAGATCGTTATCAATTCAGGGGTTCCCCGAATTTCCATGGTGGGCACGGACGTCACCACCCGCGTCCAATTCAACGCCGAGGATTTTGCTCGTCTCGAAAGTAGCGGAACTCCGTTCGGGCATCTCGCCTCGCAGCTGGGAGGTTTTCGTCTTCGCCGGTTCCCCAGCGATCCGCACGGCACGCCGTCGGTGGGTTTCAACGATTTGTCCACCACCGTCGCCGTGATCGATCCTTCACTTTTTACTTTCGAAGCCATGAAAGTGGACGTGGAAACCAAGGGCGAATTAACAACCGGGATGACCGTCGCCAACCGCCGCAATCTTATCGACAAGATCGAGCCCGAAGGTGATCATCTGGGAATTACCGGCACTCTTCCGGTGCAGCCCAACGTTCAAGTGGCTACCGATATCAACGCCGAAGCAGTGAAGCAACTGTTCCTGCAGAGGCTCACCTCAAAATGACCGCTTCTTTTCCCTCTCGAAGGCCTTCCCTATGGGGAAAGGCGCGCTGGTGGATCGCCGGGTTGCTCGCCGCCGCCACCGCGCTGAACTATCTCGATCGCCAGAACCTTCCCGTGGTGATCGTCGAGTTACAGAAACACATACCGATTACCGACCAGCAATACGCGCACCTGCAATTCCTTTTTCTGATGGCCTACGGGCTGATGTACATCGGCGGCGGCGGAATCATTGACTGGCTGGGGACGCGCGCTGGCTACGCGGTCATGATCCTCTGGTGGTCGGTCGCCAATTTCCTGCACGGGACGGTGAACAGCGTCGCGATTCTGAGCATTTATCGCTTCCTACTGGGGATGGGTGAGGGCGGCGGTTTTCCGGGCTCGGCCAAGGCAGTGTCGGAGTGGTTTTCCCCGCAGGAGCGCTCTTTCGCCTTTGGCATCTTCAATACTGGATCGAGCGTCGGTGCGGTGATCGCGCCACCGCTCATCGCCGCGATCGTCTATTTTCTAAATTGGCGCTGGGTTTTCTTTATCACCGGACTGTTGGGCATGGTTTGGACCATTGTCTGGTTGCGCGTTTACCATGCGCCCCCGGCGGTCCCTTCTATTATCACCGGCGGCGCGCCGATCGTACCAGCCGCCGTCCCGCGCATTCGCTGGGCCGAACTTTTCCGGTATCGCCAGCTATGGGGCCTACTTTCGGCGAAATTTCTCTCCGACTCCGCCTGGTATTTCTTCATCTTCTGGCTCCCCAAATATCTGGCGGACGTCCGCCACCTCAACATCAAGGAAATTGGCTACTACGCCTGGATTCCGTACGCATTCGCCGGAGCGGGAAGCTTCCTGGGTGGATGGTTGAGCAGCAAATTGATACAACGCGGCTTCAGCATCGATCGTTCGCGCAAAATCACTCTCGGAATCAGTGCCGCAATCATGCCCGCGTCTCTTCTGATTGCGAGATCTCCGCTGAAACTTGCCATCCTCTTTTTCAGTCTCGCACTGTTCGGCCACCAGTTCTGGTCCACAATCATGCAGACGTTGCCTGCCGACATGTTCCCGTCGCGAATCGTCGCGTCGGTGGCCGGACTTTTGGGTGCAGCCGGCTCTTTCGGCGGCATGTTTTTCAATTACCTGGTGGGACAAATACTCGGCGAATTCCACCATTACGGCCCAGTGTTCCTGATTTCCGGTTTGCTGCATCCGGCTGCATTTCTAGTCGTATTGCTTACCGTGAAGCGGATTGAGCTGGTCGCTTGACGCACGAACCAAACGGAAAAGGAGTGGCGCACAGATGAATCCAGGCAATAGACCCGCAGAAACGGGAGACGTGTCAATAGCCGCGCCGCAAACCACATCGCCGGCAGGCTCGCAGGCCTCCGGTGGTCTTCGAAAGTTAATTTACGACCAGGATCACCGCGGCCCTCTCAGCACAGACACCATCGCAACCCTCATGGCCCTGCAATCCGAAAAAATCGATTTGCTCGGCATCACCACCGTCACTACCGACTATTGGGTCGGCCAGGAGACCGCTTACGCTCTTCGCCTCTTGGAGTTGATGGGACGCACTGAAGTTCCCGTCTACGCAGGCGCCGCAAATCCTTTGCTCAACACTAAGGAAGCGGCGCAGATGCGTTACAAACTCTTCGGCTCGCGCCGCATCGAGGCTTTCCTCGGAGCGTTCAATAAAGATCATTGGGGCCCGGATGAGATTAAGCCGCTGTTGCCGCCCTACAACAAGTTCGCCGAAATTAAAGCGCAGTCCGGCCATGCCGCGGAATTTATGATCAAGACCGTACGCGCCTACCCGCACGAAGTCACCATTTTCTGCGGCGGCGCACTCACCAATCTAGCCATTGCGGCGATGCTCGCTCCGGACATAATTCCCCTTACACGCGAAGTCGTCTTCATGGGTGGCTCGATGCACCGCTCCACGAGTTCGGTGAACGTATATTTCGATGCGGAGGCCGCCAAGATCGCCTTCCGCGCCAATTGGCCAAAGTTCACGATCGTCACCGCCGACCTCGCCGAAAAGGTGCATATGGGCGACAACCAGCGGGTGGATACCATCGTCGAACGCGGACATTTTCCCATCGCCGATCTTTTCCGTGACTACGAGCAGAAGACTCACCGCGACATCCCCGACCTTTTGTGGTTCCGCATGCCGGACGAAATGATGATGGCTCACATCATTGAGCCTTCCATCTTCACGCCGGCAGTGCCGATGTACGCGGACGTGCTCACCGACGACGATGGCCACTACGGCGACACTCTGTTCTGGGACAAGGATTGGAACCAAGGCGACGCGAATGGACCCACCGCCGGACAAAACGCTCCAGCGTCGGGCGCGGGTCTGGTCTATGTCCTGCAGGACCTCAACAAGGACCGCTTTCGAGAATTGTTCATCGATCTGATGACCCGGCCGATCCGGAAATCCACGCAAGCCACCAGCAAGGCAGGAGCATAAACGATGCCCATGAATCGTCGCGAATTCTTGCAGGATTCCGCTACCGCACTCGCATTCTCGGCGCTGACGCCAGGTCTAGCCTTGGACGGCCCCGCATCTTCGGTGCGCCGCAAAGTGATCTATGACCAGGACAATTCCGGCCCATTGGGTACCGATATCCAGGCCATGCTGATGCTGCTACAGGCCGACAATGTGGACTTGCTGGGAATTACTCTGGTCACCGGCGACGATTGGCTCCAGCAGGAGATGGCCTACACCTTGCGCCTTCTGGAAATGATGGGACGCACAAAGGTCCCGGTGTTCGCCGGAGCGGAACTGCCGATGATCAACCGAAAAGAAGAGGCCCTGCTCCGCTATCAATTGTACGGCGGCCATCGCCTCGATCCGTGGCTGGGCGCATTCAACCGCAGCAGTAGAGGACCCGGTGACGTCCGCCCCTTGCCGCCGCCCTACAATCGATTCGCCGAACTGACGCAGCAGCAGGAACACGCCGCCCGCTTCATCATTCGCACGGTTCGCGAAAATCCTGGTCAGGTAACACTCTATGCCGGCGGTCCATTGACCAATGTCGCCCTTGCCATCCTCCTCGATCCGGGCATTGTTCCGCTCGTTCCGGAGATTATCTTCATGGGCGCGGGCATCAATCTCTTCACCAACGCCTTCAACGTATTCTTCGACCCCGAGGCCAGCCGCATCGTCCTCCGCGCCCCGTGGCCAAAAGTCACGATCGTCACGGTAGACTTGGGCGAGCAAGTCCACATCGGCGACGAGCTTAGCCCCGGGCGACGCATGGTTGAAGAGATTTCGGAGCGCGCCGCCAGTCCGATTTCCGACCTTTTCCGGCAACATTCTCTGCCGGAATTCCGAAAAAATCCCGCCTCCAATGGATTTCGAATGCCGGATGAAATGTGCGCGGCCCAGATCACCGACCCCTCAATCTTTACCCAATCGGTTTCGATGTACATAGACATCACCACCGCGCCCGGATCGCGTTACGGAGATTCCATGTTCTGGGACAAGAACTGGGACGGTATTTGGGAGTTCCGCGTTGAACGCACTCCGCAGTGGTACGCCGGGCCGCCCCCGGGGGCCCGCTTGGTGGACGTGATCACCGCAATGGACGTACAGCGCTTCAAGCAGCACTTTGTGGACCTGATGATCAAGCCGATTCAAAAAGCATGAAGATCCAGCCGCCGCCGGCGCGGACGAAGAATTTGTTTCGTCAATCGGCCGTCGCTTAATCCAGTCGAAGAGGGTACCCATGCGCAAGCATCTAACGAATTGTCTCTGGCCGCTGGTTTTGGCGTTGATCGCTCTAATCTTCGCTCCCTTGGCGCAGTCGCAAAGTCCGGCCGTGGAAAAGAAGAAAGTAATCTTCGATCAGGACGCCGATGGTGTGATCGGCGGAAACGAAAACCCCCTGGTCATGTTGCTCCAGGCCGATAACGTCGACGTGCTCGGCGTCACCGTCATGACCGGTAACGGATGGCTTAAGCAGGAAACCGCGGACGTACTGAAACTTCTCGAATTAATGAACCGCTCCGATGTCCCGGTTTACATGGGTTCGGAATTTCCTCTGGTTCAGACCCGCCAGGAACTTTGGCTGCTAGCCAAACTCTATGGTGGAAATCGCAACGACGCTTTCCTCGGAGCCTACGCTGAAAATAATTCCGGTCCCGATGTCGTCACGCCGCCGCCCGGAGGTTTTTCCAAACTCAAAGCCCAGCCAGGCCACGCCGCGGAGTTCATGATCAAGACCATTCGCGAGAATCCCCACCAGGTGATTCTCTATTGCGGCGGCGCGCTCACCAACGTGGCCCTGGCGATCGGCATTGCCCCGGACATCATTCCCCTGACCAAGGAAGTAGTTTTCATGGGCACCAGCCCTGCCTATCAGCCGAAAACGGTGAACGTAATTTACGATCCGGAGTCGGCAAAAATCGTTCTTCGCGCCCCGTGGCCAAAGCTCACCCTCGTCACCGTGGACATCTCCGAAAAAGTGCACATGAGCCCGGAACTCGTGCAAGCCATCGTCCACGGCAAGAATAAGCCCATCGCCGATTTGCACCGCGAACTGGTGCTCCAGCCCTATCAGCAAGGCCATCATTCATACTGGTTCCGCATGCCGGACGAGCTCGAGGCCGCCTACATCATCGATCCATCCATCTTCACCGAATCGCGCCGCTATTACGTAGACATCGATACCATGCAAGGAATGGACTACGGTGCATCCATCTTCTGGGATGAGTTTGCCAAGGGCTATCGCGGCGAACCATGGCCCGAAACTCCATCCACCAAAGCGCAAAAGCCTTTGCCTCCGCCCAACGCCAGAGTCGCCGACGTTCTCTGGGACTTTGATATCGAGCGTTTCAAGCAGCTCTTCGTAGATCTAATGACTCGTCCCCAACGCGAGCACTAAATCGGTCGCGCTCCGGACCCGTTAACGGTTTCACTCTAGGAGCACAGCGTATGCGCAGGGTAATTATCGATACCGATACCGCAACAGACGACGCCGTGGCGCTGCTCCTCGCGCTTCGCGCACCGGACATTCAGATTGAAGCCATCACCATCGTCGTCGGCAACGTGGACTTCGATCAGGAAGCGGAAAACGCGCTGTATACAATTCAAATGGCTGGCCGCTCCGGCCAGGTACCGGTTTACCTCGGGGCGCGCCAACCGATGTTGCATTCTTATCATTCCACGGTTACGAATGTTCATGGTGTCGATGGCATGAGCAATTCGTTTTTCCCAAAAGCCAAACAGCGGCCCGAACGCCAACACGCGGTGGATGCGATCACCTCGATTGTGAATAAGTATCCCGGCGAAGTTACCCTGTTTGCTATCGGAGGATTCACCAATGTGGCTCTCGCGTTGCAGAATCAATCCGTGCGTGAGAATCTCGCCGCCATCTACTTCATGGGCGGCTCTTACATGTTCTGCGGGAATATCACTCCGGCCGCCACGTATAACGCCTGGGTTGACCCCGAGGCTACTCGCATCATGATTCGGTCCGGCGTTCTTCTGTGGATGACGGGATTTGACGTCACCTATCGCTATTCCATTTTCACGGATGCGGACTACGATCAAGTCGCTAAGCTCGGAACTCCCCTCGCCAAATTCTTCTGGGATATCAACCGCGTCCGCCGCGTGTTCTGTAAAGAGGTCCAGCACATGGCCGGCTCGAACCACCCCGATTCGCTCTGCGTCGCCACCTTCATCGATCCTTCCATCATCACAAAAAGCGTGCAGCGCGCCGCCGATTCAGAGGTGTCCGGAGAGCTCACCAGCGGAATGATCGTTATCGACGAGCTCGGAATCTGGAAGAAAAAACCAAATCTCAATATCTGCGTTACCGCGGACGAGGCAAGATTCAAAGCTCTAGTAATGAAATCGCTGAGTTAGAACCATCGAACCCGTGGGCAATCGATCTCGCCTGGCGAGATCTTAGGGCGACGTGGTCTGAGTGTGTCAGCGAACTTTCCGAAGCAGGTCTTCTACTTTGTCGAGTAACGCAGCCGCCGTGAAGGGCTTGGGAAACACTTCAAATTGTTCGAGCGACATCCGGTATTGAACCCGATCATCGTCGATCAGCCCCCCCACCATAAGCACTGGTAGTCCCTTACACTTGGTGCGCAGGAATACCGCCGCGTCATAGCCCGAAATGCTTTCAATGTAGGAGTGGATTACTAACAGATCCGGCGTCGCCTGTTTCAGCCTGTCGATGGCCGCTCCCAAGTCACCCGCCGGCAAAACCGTATAGCCCGTGTTCTCCAATATTTCTTTAATCACGGAACGCACAATTGGATCAGAAGTGAGAAGTAAAATCGTTGCTTTCATCGCTGAGTGTCCCGGTTCCTCGCGCTTCTTGGTTACGATAGGGATTATGCCACTACGTATTGCTGGGTTGCCACATCGCCTCAGCTTCCTTGTGACTGGCCAGCAGCCCCGTGCACCAACTGCTGCTGGACTTGGCCGCCGGCTGCGCTTTCCAGGAACCATCCGATGAACGCTGTCCACAACCCATTGACGACGTTGCCCCGCAGCGCCTGCCATACCCCCACCATAATAAGAAGGAAGCCGAAGAACCGGCCGGTGCTGGCAGCGATCAAGGTGGCGCGGCGGAAGTTTTTGTTGAATTCCCAAACAATGGCGCGAAAGACCCGGCCACCATCAAGCGGGAATGCCGGGATGAGGTTAAAGACTCCCAGGATGCAGTTGATAAGCGCGAGATACTTGACCACTGCCAGGACCGACGGAATTTGCGCGACCAATGGCTCTGAGGCGTAAAAGAGCGCCGCGAGCGCAAGGCTGGTGAGTGGCCCAACAATCGCAATCAGAAATTCCGCCACGGCATTGCCTGGTTCCCCAACGATCTGGGAGACTCCGCCAAAAATGAATAACGTTATCCGGCTAACTGGGATCTTGTAGCGCAGGGCCACCCAGGAATGGGCCAGCTCATGCACGACGATACTCACAAAAAACAGGATGGCCGTCACCGCCCCCATCAACCAGTATTGACCGCTGGTTCCGTCCTTCAATTCAGCCGGATAATAGTTGACGGCCAACGTCCACGTGGTCAGCGCCGCGATCAGGAACCACGAGTAGTCCAACTCGATGGGAATTCCAAGCAGACGTCCGATGGGGATGGTGTGGCGAAACACAATTCACCTCGCTTGCCGTGGAAGGCGATCCTCGCGTTCATGTGATGGGCGTCGCTTTTCGCGTATCGTGCTCTTGCTCAAATGGCCAGTGGTCGTGCTGTGCGAGAGAGGTGACGACCCCGGCCTCTTCGTCCCGGTCATCACAGCGAGTATGGTCAGAGCGCGTCGACCTTCGGTACCAAGGGCGGCGGATTATTGTGCGCAAAGACTGGTTGAATCCTACTCCAGGCGGAGTTGATGTCAAGTCTGCGCCGGTTAAACCGCGCGAGCGGGGGGACGACACTACTCAGGTTAGTGGGGCGGCCCGGTAAGCGGCTTACCAGGTGGTGGATGGGCAAAACGTGGTCTCTCAGTGTCCAACCAGAAATACTTAGAAACAGGAAGTACTGGCTGCAGATGGACGCTCACCGTGGGTAGCACGAGATACATCTCAGAAATAGAATTTCAATCCAAATTGAAGCTGCCGCTCCGTGTTTGCAGTAGAAGACACTACCCCGAAATTTGGGTCCTCGATATTACTGTCCGGCGTCGCGAATACGGGGGTATTGGTCACGTTGAATGCTTCCGCTCGAAACTCGAAACGCCTGGTTTCGTTAAAGGAAAAAGACCGGAAAATAGAAAGGTCGAGATTCCGGTTCCAGTCGGCGCGCAGGCTATTTCGCCCCATATTGCCGTAGGTAAAGGGAGCCGGGTTCTCAAAGGCGTTGATATTCAAAGGCTCGGTCTTGGTTCCGCCCAGGTATGGATTCCCGACGATGTCGGCGCGTTCGACGCCATACAGATTATTGGTATTGGGAATCGTTGGGTCAGTCTGGACGTCATAACGGGGACCACTGTCCAGAGACACGATCCCATTGATTTGCCAGTTACCGATCACATGATTCACAAAGCCGCTCGAGGTGCTGAATCGCCGGCCAGACCCAAACGGCAATGGAATCACAAAGCTTCCAGCGAAAATATTTGTCAGATCGTGACTCGCAGGGCCCCGATCCTGGCTTAAATTGTACGGGTTCTGAATGTCGCAATCGGCGAACAGACCGTCACAGCCGGTAACCATCGCCTTCGACCACGTGTACGCAAGCGTTCCAGCGAACCCGGCTTGTGACCGGAATTGCGAAGAAATCTGCAGACCGTTGTAACTGCTGCCCCCGATGCTTTCGGTGTAGTTCATCGGCAGGATATATGGGTAAGGAGCCCGTAACTGAGGATCGCCTGGCCCGGGTGTCGGCGCGGAGTTCGCCGTGATATCCGTGGCGATCCGCGCGTTACGCGAACCCACATAGTTAATCGTCGCGGTGGCGCCGGTAGCTATCTCTCTCTGAAATCCAAAATTGTACTGATCCGAGTAGCCGACCTTGAGGTGCGGATCGGTATAAGCGTTGACGTTGAGAGGCGAGAACGGACTGGAAGCCGGCTCAATCGGTCCGGCGCCCAGGTTGAGCGGATCGTTACCCAGGCCGGTGGGCAATCCAAGGTTCAGGTTATTGGGCGCGGCCACGAACGCGACGTTGGGCCACGCCTGAGTATAGTTAGATTGATTTTCCGTCATTCCCGACCAGTTATCGTAGAACCTGCCGTATCCGCCATGCATGACGGTTTTGTCCATCAAACGATAGGCGAATCCGATTCTCGGTTGAAAGTTACTGTAGTCATCGTGATTGATCTTTCCGTTTGATGCGACGGTCACGTGCGCCGGCAGAGTCCCTCCGGGAACGCAAGGCGCGCCCTGAGTGGGAGAACAGGCGGGGGCCGGATTCTGAAGAATGTAAGTACCGTTGCTGAAGTCGAAGTTACCGGTAATGTTGCTGCCGTTGGATGGGGTGCCTTGGCGTGGATTTACGGTGACGTCGTAGCGCAAGCCCAGGTTGATAGTGAGCTTGTCGTTTACTCTCCACTGATCCTGGAAATAGCCCCCGACGACTTTTCCTCCATGGAGCAGGGAGTAAACGTTGTCAACTTCCGCGTAGGTGGGAACGCCGAGCATCATGGACGCGAGCGCATCGCCTCCGTTGCCATTTCCATCAGCGGTTTGTGGCGCATCGTAGTCGTCCTCGGAGCCGTAGAACGGCTGTGTCCAGCCGTCGCTCGCCAGGCTGGCGCCCATCCGGAAAGTATGCCGCCCATAAATCTTCGAGTAGTCACCGCGGTACTCCCAGATATTCGAGTAATGCAGTTTGCCGACATAGTCTCCGCCGTTTATGTAACCGGCGACGAACATCGAAGGGATCAGATCGCCGCCAAACTTTTCGTGATTGTAGAAGGCGGCGGCAAAGCCGGAGTTCTGCAGGAAGTCTGCCGGAGCGTTTGTAAAATGCGGGACATTGTTGAACTGCGCGGATACACGTCCAAACGTGAGTTGCAGTACAGATGTCGGACCGAAGGTGTGGTTCCAACCTACCGCGACGTTATAGTTGTTGCTTTGGGTGTCTGAGACCAAGCCGGGGTAACCGCCGGAAGCGGTGTCCGGTTGCCACGCCGCGGTATAGCGGCCAAAAACGCGGTCGTTGGCGCCGATTTGTTCGTCGCCACGGATAGAAATTTGATCCTGGCGAATGATCGTGGGAGTGGTATCTCGTCCATTGAAGCTGGGGTTGCCGGTGTTGATCGGGGCGGGGAACAATGTCTTCGCGTAGTTGAGCATCGTTGCATTCAGCAGGCTCGTAGGAATTATATCGCAAGGAGTTCCCGCGGCCTGGATTCCGCTGGCATTCGCAGGAAGCGCGGCTCCGGAGCCATCGCACATAAAGGGCTGGCGATCGTATCCGGTTGCGCTGTTGGGGTCAGGCACCGAACTGTATGGGTTGAATAATTGTGTCCCCTGGCTCTCGAGATTGCTGAAATCGCCGCCTAACTGCGCGGGAGTTGGAGTGAGGAATAGATTGTTCGATGCGGTGTGGTTTCTAAATCCTTCGTAGGAGACATAGAAGAAAGTCTTATTGCGGCCGTTGTAGTGCGGCAAAATCACCGGCCCGCCGATCGCTCCGCCAAATTGGTTTTGTTTCAGCGGAGTCCTCACCGGATTAAAATAGTTGGCCGCATCGAGATCGTCGTTACGGATAAATTCCCAGGCATCTCCGTGGTAGTGATTGGTTCCGGATTTGGTAACCACGTTCACGATTCCGCCCAGCACTTGTCCGAACTGGGCTTCGTCGTTGTGCGACTGCAGCTTGAACTCCTGGATATCGTCGAGCGTTGGCTGTACCGCATACGTGTCACGAATCGAGCCATAGTTATTGATGCCATCCAGCAAAAACATATTGCTTCGATTGTTTTGTCCGTTGACGGCGGGAAAGACGACGGTTCCGAGGGGGTTGCCGATGCCGCCACCGCCCGCATTCCCCGAACTATTGGCAGGACTCACTCCCGGTCCGAGAAGCAAAAGCTCCGTGAAATTGCGGCCATTCAGCGGCAGGGCATTCACTTCACTGGTCCCGATCACTGTGCCCAGTTCGGCAGTTGACGTCTCGACTTCAACGCCGGTGGCGGAGACTTGCACCGTGCTTTCGGCGGCGCCAACCTTCAGATCGAAGCTGATCGTCGCAGTCTGATTCACTGAAAGCACAAAAACTGCCGACTTCTCGGTCGCAAAACCGGTCTGAGACACCGAAACGGTGTAATCTCCCGGGGTGATATCGACCAACGAGTAGTTTCCCGTGGAGTTGCTGTTAGTTGTTTGGGTGAACCCGGTTTTTGTATTCGTGAGCACGATGGTCGCGCCCGGCACCACCGCTCCGGAAGCGTCGCGGATGGTTCCGTTAAGAGCCGCAGCGGCGTTTCCGGCTTGAGCTGCCGCCGAGGGTGCAAAGGTGAGCGAAAGGGCCAACCCGAAAACTATGCACACGAGCATTTTGAACGAGCGAGAAACGGAAGCATGCATAATTCCCCCTTCAACACCGAAGCTGGAAACCAGGCGAAATTGGTCGAGCCAATACCGCGAAAAGTAGCACCGGCCGATCTGGGCTGTCAAGCGGTATTGTCCCTGAGGTTCGCCTGGATGTGCTGTTTAGGTTCCGGATAGCACCGAGCGCTCCGCCTCGGCGAATTCGCGGGTGATTTCCTGGCAGTCCAATTTGGCCGTACCATTCGGCGTTTCCGCGCCCTAAGGATTGTGATAGACCTCTTGCATTTTCGCCCAGGATTTCTCACCGGCCAACGGAACTTGCAGAGGATCGGTCATCGACAACCATTTCTGATTGCGCGGTTCAGCGGAGAGCTTCGCCATGTCGCCCGCGTAGTCAGCGCCGGTGTAGTCGTAGTAGCCGAAAAGATAGTATTTCCCGTCGTCGAGTTGGTGGATGAAAATGGAAAAATTATGCATGTGGTATTTCGTCAGTAAATCGCGGACGCCGGCGTTGGATGCGGCATGCAAAGCCTCGTATGCGCTGATCTGATCGGGTTTGATTCCGATCACCATGCCCACGCGCTGTACGGGTGCACTTTCATTTTGGCCGTAGAGTGCTGCTGTACCCATCGCAACCGCGGCGGCGATTATTATCAGCAGGATTGTTTTCATTGGTCCCCTCGAACGCGTTTTTAAGGCGCTAGCCTTTTGGCTCACGCCATTGCACAGGAAATTGGTCGGTGAGTCCCCACCGTCCCATTTCGAAATTCTGGAAGCCAACTTTCAAAGCAGGTGATTCCGGACGAACGCGAAAGTCTTGGTTTTCGGGATCGACGAACAGCGGATCGCCAAAAACCGAATGCCGATCGAAGCCCAGCTTCTGCCATCCAGCCAGATCGTAGCTTCGGGGGTTGCGTTTTCCGTCTTCGGAGCGCAACTGATCCACCACCGCGTGGAAATCTCCGCCGATACAGTAAAAACAGTTGTTATCGATTCGTTCGAACCACAGCCCTACCGCCGGAGGCGCAATCACTGAATAGATCATTTGCGGCCACCACGGCCAACCGTCGGGCCACTTTGTAGTTCCGGGATTCATGACCGTAATGTTGTTGAAATATTGATCGTGATTGTCATTATTCCCCACGTGGAAGCACGGAGCGCCCTTCGACAAATACCAAATATTGTTATAGACCTTGCGATAGGCGCCTTCGCGCAGCTTCATGCTTACGCCGCCGACCGAGATGTTGTTATAGATTTCGAAATTCGAGGCGCCGTCGTCGAGATCCAGCCCCCATCCTGATTTCTCGTTGAAGAAGTTATTGCGAACAATGACCGGCTCCATCGCATCCACTAACGCTTCCCAAACGTCCAGGCTGCGGTCCACCGAATATGTCCCGTGCGATTGGGCCAGCGCCCAACCACGGTCACGGCCCCACGCATTGAAGGGCCCGTGGTCGCTGGTTTCGCGAACCGTGTCACGGGTGTGATTGAACTCGATCACGTGGCCGCCCCAAGTACCGTCCCCGATGCAAATGCCGGCGCGGGGCAAGTTGTACATGAGGTTGTGACTGGCGGTGATTCGTTTGGCCCGCGAGATGTATACGCCGGCGATCTGCTTTCCGAAGACTCCGCAATCGTGAATCAGATTGTTGCTAGCCTCGCATTCGTAGGGAAAGGCTCGTTGCGTGCCAACCGTCTTCTCCAGGTCGCCAACGAAACAGATTGCGCTGTCGCCGGACTCGGTGAATTTGCTTCCAGTCACCGAAAATCGCCGATTGTGATTGTTCACGAAAATCGCATTGCCGCCAACGGCGTCGAACCAGCAAGCTTCGATCGAGCAGTCGCGGGTTCCCTCCGCGAACACCGAACCTCCGCGGTGAATGGCCCAGTCGCTTAAGGAAGGAACGTCGTAGGGCTCCAGATAAGTTGCCGTGGTGTGAGCGATGCGGAAGCCTTGCAGCGAAATGTTTTGGACGGGATTGTTTTCCGTGCCATTGAAGCGGATCGCTTGCTCGAGGGCCGCCACCTCAACTAAAGCTGTCTTCAAGTCGGTCCCCGCTTCCGGGTAGTGGTAAAGAATGTTTTTCTTCTTGTCGAGAAACCATTCTCCCGGCGCGTCGAGCTCTTCCCATACGTTGTCGATGAAGAATAGTGACTTCCGGTTGAGAATGCCGGGATTATCGCTCCATTTAGCTCCAATCTGCTGGCCACCTTCGCCAAACCAGATCGAGTTCGAAGCGAAATCGATTCCCTTGATCTTCCAATGCAGGTTTCCCCAGTACGCGGCTTGAAAGATATGAATTTCCGCGTCCTGCAGGTTTGTCCACCTTCGCTCGGAGAAAGTGGAAGGGTCGAAACGGATGCCTCTGGGAGCCTCGGTAGAATACGTCATATCTTCGTCTGGACCTGCGAAGGGGTTGGGCGTGTCGCGGGGAATCGCGCCTCCAGCCAGGATGTAACCCGACTTGCCGGGAATGGAAGGATCGTAATTTGGATAACGGCTGCGAATCTGCCTCTTACCATTTACAAAAAGCTGAGTGAACTCCACGCCGGCGGGAACGTCGGTCATCATGATGCCGCCCCTGTGAGGTTTCCAGTTGCAGGCAAGTTTTCGGCCGCCGCTGATAGTCACCCGATGTCCTATATCGGCAGTGAAGACCATCGGCGCCTCACTCGTCCCTGAATCTTCGGGACTGAATGTCAGCGGCGTCTCCAGATAATAAGTTCCTTCGAGCACCACCACCTTTACCGCCGTGGCGCTTTTCGCTTCTCGGGCCTCGCGCTGCGCCCTGGGCAGGGTTGCAAATGGAGAAGTCGCGGCGCCGGAATTGTTGTCGTCGCCCTGGGCAGAGACATAAAATGTTCGTGCTGCGGCGGGAAGCGAACGAAAATCTTTCAAGATGCGATCCGCAGGTCGGCCGGTCGTGGCGGCAGCGAGTGCCGCACTGCCGCTCCATTTCATGAAATCGCGTCTTCGCATGGTATTGGACGAACCAAATCGTACACCGGCGGATAATCAAGTCAAGGGGCTAGCGGCCCGAAATGCTGCACCCTCCCGATTCTACCGAACAGGCGGATGTTGACAGTAGCGGCGCGCATGAATAAAATCCCGACGATTGGCTCAGCCATTCGCCGGGCCGTTCCCCAGGAGAAGGTTATGAAACCCGCCGTTCTCGCAGTCGCTTCGCTGCTTCTCGTTCTTCCATCCTTCGCCGGGGCGCAAAGCATTGGCCCGGTTGCCCAATGGTCATTCAACGAGGGCAGCGGGCAGGTCGCGCACGATTCGGTGAGCGGCACCGACGACGCGATCGGCGGTATCTTCAAGTGGGTAAACGGCGTC
>Ga0302326_10000641_pt1 | contig 94012 bp, 71 predicted proteins | sample Palsa_T0_3_FD_202264 | JGI IMG/M metagenome (GOLD analysis project Ga0302326, IMG submission 202264) | Peat permafrost microbial communities from Stordalen Mire near Abisko, Sweden - Palsa_T0_3 | ecosystem: Environmental > Terrestrial > Soil > Palsa > Peat permafrost | place: Sweden: Abisko... | reverse complement strand
TGTTGACCTCCGGATACAGGGTCGAGAATTCGGGAAGGTGAGGCGCGAGCATGTATGGAAGAACCGTCGGGATCACCCCGATGCGAAGCGGTCCACGGGTGCCGTCCTCCAACTGCCGCACCTGCGACTCCGCTAGCTTCGATCGGCTGAGTATTTCCTTCGCATGGGAGTAGAAGATCTCACCGGCGTGCGTCAAGCGTACTGACCTGGCGAGCCGCACAAAGAGGGTCGAGCCAACGGATTTTTCCAATCTGCGAATCTGCAGCGAAAGCGTCGGCTGAGCGATCCCCTCGTGCTCTGCAGCCTTTGTGAAGCTGCCATAGCGAACGACCGAACAGAAGTATCGAAGTTGTTGAAGTTCCATCGCAATATCTATGATACGAAAGAGATCGCCCGGCTGCGAATGGTAGTCATCCTCAGCCTCACCGAAATCGAACCCTCACGCAAATCAACTCGGAGTGGCTCAGTCGGCGTCCGGGCCTGCAAAGAGGATGAGATTCTCATCCGGATCCGAGACGATAAAAGTTCTGGCGCCCCATGGCTCCTTCTTAAGTGCCTGATGAAACGAGACTCCCGCACCCTGATAACTCAGAAACAGTTGTTCGATTTCGTTCGCTGTGGCAACCGTGATGGAAGCGGAGAGCAGACCTTCGCGCTTGCGAATATCGCCGGCGAATACCGGCTCGCAAACGAGCCTCAGGTTGATTCGCGCCTTGTCGCGAACGACCTGCCCATAGTATGGCGGATCGCCATAGAGGAAGGCGATTGCGAAGCCGAGCTTGTTTGTATAGAAATCGCAGGAACTCTTGATGTCCGCAACAAAGAGTTGCGCCTCAATTGAATTGAGAACAGGGCGTGGCGTCGTCTGTTTGAGTTCATCGGTCAAGGCATCTGCTCCTGATTCAAGCCGGACTGCTTGCCGGCTCCAGCGGCTTGTTATGTGGTTTGGTTAGTCATGGTGGAAATAGAAGAGGTTCCCGTCCAGATCCTGTACGGTGAATTGCCGTAATCCCCAGGGCTTTTTCTCCAAAGGATCCACGATGTTCGCACCCGACAACTTCAATTCCTGATACCACGCATCGATATCTTCGGCAAACGCCCAGTGAATGGCAGGCTCGAACGGTGGCGTCCTCTTGCGAAAGAAGATCACAGCACGATCGCGTGACACAGACCCAATCTCTGCGCCAGGGTAAAGCCATCCGATCTGAAAGCCAAGTGCATCTCTGTAATGCTGTTGTGCGCGTTCGACATCCACGACCGGCAACTCCGGCACTGGCGGGCCCATTGAGTTCAGCTTCTCATTTGCGTCCACAGATCTCTCCTTTGCTCTCCTTTATGCAACAAAGCCGCCCACGCGTCAAATTAGTACACCAGCGCCTTATAAAGCGCAACCGGATACTAGCTTACCGAAGAATGGAAAAACTTCGAACCGAAACAGTAAACTTATCTTGTATGAAGAAAATAGGTTTCCTTTCATTCGGTCATTGGACACCTTCACCACAGTCTCAAACTCGGTCGGCAGCCGATGCGCTCTTGCAGTCCATTGACCTCGCCGTAGAGGCCGAGCGCCTGGGAGTGGACGGAGCCTACTTCCGTGTCCACCACTTCGCGCGACAACTCGCATCACCGTTTCCGCTGCTCGCGGCGGTCGGTGCAAAGACCCGGCGAATTGAGATTGGCACCGCCGTAATCGACATGCGGTATGAGAACCCTCACTACATGGCGGAGGATGCAGGCGCCGCAGATCTCATCGCTGGCGGGCGCCTGCAGTTGGGTATAAGTCGCGGTTCTCCCGAGCAGGTAATCGACGGTTGGCGCTATTTTGGCCATTCCCCGATTGCGGGTGAGGATGAGGCAGAGATGGGACGGCGGCACACCGAGCAATTTCTCGATCTGCTGCGCGGCAAGGGATTCGCGCGGCCTAATCCGCGTCCGATGTTTCCCAATCCGCCGGGGCTGCTGCGCCTTGAGCCGCACTCTGAAGGATTGCGCGACCGGATCTGGTGGGGATCTGCTTCCAACGCAACTGCTGCATGGGCCGCGAAACTCGGAATGAACCTGCAAACCTCGACCCTCAAATTCGACGAAACCGGGGAACCGCTCCACATCCAACAAGCTGCGCAGATTCGCGCCTTCCGCGCAGCCTGGAAGGAAGCCGGCCACTCCCACACTCCGCGCGTCTCCGTCAGCCGCAGCATCTTCGCGTTGATCGACGACCGTGATCGCGCCTATTTCGGGCGAGGAGATCAGGAAGAGGACAAGATCGGCTTCATTGATGAAGGCACACGGGCGATCTTCGGCCGCGGCTACGCTGCCGAGCCGGATGTCCTGATTGAGCAGCTTAGAAAGGACGAGGCGATCGCGGAGGCCGATACGCTATTGTTGACCGTTCCAAACCAACTGGGTGTCGCCTACAACGCGCATGTTCTGGAAGCAATTCTGACCACAGTAGCCCCAGCGCTCAATTGGCGCTAAATGCGGCTAAACGACAAACATCCTGAGGACATTTCGTGAAGAAAACCCTGCTGCCCATTGAAGCGGTTGCCAGCAAGTTGGGCCTACCTGAAGACCTTTATGAGAAACGCAGCCCGTTCACTGCGAAGCTCAGTCTGGACCTCCTGGAAGACCCGCGATTCCGCCGCGGAGGAAAGCTGGTGCTGGTGACAGCAACCACGCCAACGGTCTCTGGAGAAGGTAAGACCGTTACATCGATCGGGCTGGTGCAAGGTCTGGAGAAGATCGGTAAGCGCGCAATACTTGCATCGCGTGAGCCGTCGTTGGGCCCGGTATTTGGCATGAAGGGCGGGGCGGCCGGTGGTGGGCGCTCGCAAGTGGAGCCTGCGGAGAAGATCAATCTTCACTTTCACGGTGACTTTCATGCGATCACCTCCGCGCACAACCTTCTAGCGGCGCTCATAGATTCGCACATGTTCCATGGCAATGAACTCGACCTCGACCCTAACGGCATCACATGGCCGCGCACGCTGGACATGAACGATCGCGCCCTGCGCCACATCACCATCAACGTAACGGGTACGAACAAGAAGCAGCGCGATGGCAGCAATCGTCCCAGCGGTTTCCTCATTACGGCGGCTTCGGAAATCATGGCCATCCTGGCGCTTGCTGCGGGTCGCGAGGACCTGCGCGCTCGGTTGGCGCGGATCGTGATTGGGCACGATCGCAAGGGTAATCCAGTGCGCGCAGCAGACCTGAACGCGACCGGGCCGATGATGGCGCTGTTGCACGAAGCGTTGCTGCCGAACCTGGCGCAGACCACTGAGGGCGCGCCTGCGATGGTGCATTGTGGGCCATTCGCAAACATCGCGCACGGCACCAGTTCCGTCGTCTCACAGAAGATGGGGATGCAGATGGCAGACTACGTGGTCAACGAGACTGGCTTCGCATCGGACCTGGGTTTTGAAAAGTACATGGACCTTGTTAGCCCCTTATCCGGCATCAAGCCTTCAGTTGCGGTGCTGGTGACGACTGTTCAGAGCGTGAAGCAACAAGGCGAAGGCAACCTGGAGCGAGGGTCCACGAACCTCGAAAAACACATTGCCATTGTGCGCGGCTTTGGACTGCCTGTGGTGGTCGCGATCAATCGGTTCCAAGGCGATACTGAGGCGGAGCTCGACACGCTGCGCACTTTCTGCGAAGCCCGCGGAGCGAATTTTGCACTTTCTGAAGCGTACGCAAAGGGCGGAGAAGGAGCGGTGGCGCTTGCGCAGAAAGTCGTCGAGGTGATCGACGCAAATCCAGACGCCGAACTGACGACCGTCTACGAATTGGGCGACCCGGCGATAGAAAAGATCGCCAAGGTGGCGCAGAAGGTCTACGGCGCGGACGCGATTGAGCTGAGCGTGCGTGCGAAGGAAAACCTCGCCCGCTTCACGCGATGGGGTTTCGGCGAACTGCCCATCTGCATCGCAAAAACACAGTACTCGCTCAGCGACGATCCCAAACGCCTGGGCGCACCGACAGGATGGACACTCCACGTAACGGACATCGCACTCTCCGCAGGCGCAGGATTTCTCGTCGTCATCTCGGGCGCAATGATGCTTATGCCAGGACTGCCCAAAGTGTCCCGCGCGCTGGGAATCGACGTAGACGAGCACGGTGAAATCACCGGAATGTCGTAAACGTTGGACGAACAGAGTGCAGTCGACCTTAATTTTCTCTACTCATTCCGTATTCGCGACCCAGCTTGCGTGGAATTACTGCACAAGAGCGCACAATGAATTCAGGCGGCCACTCCAGACAACCTCTATAAAATGAACGAGATAAGCGCAAATATGCGTACCCTCCTTTTTAATCAAATCCTGCCCTGATTTCGTTGCAGATCAGCCCCCAAAAACCCACTCAAAACCCAGCCCAATTCCCAATCGCCGTCCCCGCACCAAAATGCCGTATGCTTTTCCCATGCAACTGGAAGCCATCCAAGCCGCCCTCCGCGAAGCTCAACTCGACGGCTGGCTCTTCTACGACCACCATCATCGCGACCCCATCGCCGCCCGCATCCTCGGTCTCGACCCGCACGCCCACGTCACCCGGCGCTGGTACTACCTGATCCCAGCCACCGGCGAACCGCGCAAACTCATCCATCGCATCGAATCCGGCCGTCTCGACGCTCTACCTGGCACCAAAGCCGTTTACTCAAGCTGGCAGGAACTCGCCCAGAGTATCGACGCCATGCTCAGCGGAACCCGCCGTCTGGCCATGCAATACTCGCCCAACAACGCCATCATGTACGTCTCCATGGTCGACGCCGGAACTGTAGAGTTCCTCCGTTCCATCGGCAAAGAGATCGTCACCTCCGCCAATCTGGTCAGCCAGTTTGAAGCTGTTCTTACCGCCGACCAGATGGCCAGCCACCAGGCCGCCCAGCGCGCCATCGACGCCATCCTCGCCCAGGCTTTCCGCGAAGTAGGCCGCGTCCTCCGCCCAGCCAGCGGACGCCCAGGCCGGCTCACCGAATTCGACCTCGTCCAGTGGTTCGCCGACGCCATGCGCCGTGAAAACCTCACCTGGGAAAACGGCCCCAACGTCAGCGTCGGCCCCAACAGCGCAGACTCCCACTACGAACCCACCGCCGAGCGATCCCAACCCATCCGCAACGGCGACTTCCTGCTCATCGACATCTGGGGCCGCAAAACCGCTGACGTCGCGCCCGGCGTGCCCAGCATCCACTACGACATCACCTGGACCGGCGTCATAGGCCGCGAGCCAACCTCGCTTGAGCAGCAGATCTTCACCGCCGTCCGGGACGCTCGCGACGCCGCCATTACCGTCGTCGAGCAAGCCTTCGCCGTCAACCGCCCGCTGCGCGGCTACGAGCCCGACGACGCAGCCCGCTCCGTAATCCGCAACGCTGGCTTCGGCGAATACTTCACCCACCGCACCGGCCATAACATCGCCGCCGAACTCCACGGCTCCGGCGCGCACCTCGACAATCTCGAAACCCACGACGAACGTCAAATCCTGCCTAACACCTGCTTCTCCGTCGAACCCGGCATCTACCTGCCGCCCAACTTCCAATCCGGCCTCTATCCCCAATTCGGCGTCCGCAGCGAAGTCAACATGCTCACCACCCCCGGCCGTGCCTGGGTCACCGGCCCCCGCCAGCAGGAGCTCGTCCGAATCTGAACCAGTCCCAAAGGAAATCCGTGCCAACCCCACCCCAGGCCAGACGCAACGCCCTCATTCTGGCCGTGGGGACGGTCGTCCCTCTGCTGGCCCTGTCAACCCTCTTCATCTTCAAGAGCAGCGGTCTTAAGCGGGCCGTCGCCGACCCCGCCATCTACGCCGCCCAATCCTCACCCGAAGTGGCAGCACAAATCGGACTTCCCATCCAACCCGGCTGGCCCATCCGCGGCAGCGTTCTCTCAAAAAATGGCGCAGGCAATGCCGATCTTCAGATTCCGCTGACCGGCAGCAGGGGCAAAGGCATCCTCGCTGAATGGGCCCAGCAGGAGCGCGGAAAATGGCGCATTTGCTCGTTGTACTTCAAATCCGCAAGGGGAACTCCTCTGAATCTCGTAGACGGTGCAAAGACGCATTGCGAACCGGAGTAGCCACCCAACCAATCACTATCCACGCGCACTTCGGATTTTCCGTGCCTCCACCCATCCCTGCGTGCTATCAATCAAACATCCTGATGACTCAAATATCCCGCATTTCCCGCCGTCTCTGGCCCGCCGCGCTCATCCTGGCCATCTCCACGCTGCTCCCCGCGCAATCCTCAAAAAAGCCCTTCGAAGTCACCAGCGCTACCATCGCCGAAACCCAAGCCGCCATCCGCGAAGGCCGCACTACCTGCCGCGCCATCGTCGAGAGCTATCTTGCCCGCATCCGAGCCTATGACCAAACGCCGCTTGGACCAGACGGCCTGCGCCTCAACTCCATCGTCCTCATCAACCCCAACGCCCTCGCAGAAGCCGACGCCTGCGACCGCAACTTCGCCGCCACGCACAAGCTCCCGCCACTGGGCGGAATCGCAGTCCTCATCAAGGACAACTACGACACCGCCGGTCTCCAGACCACCGGCGGCTCACTGGCCATGAAAGGCTTCATCCCCGACCATGACGCAACGATGGTCGCCAAGCTCCGCGCAGCTGGCGCAATCATCCTCGCCAAGACCAATATGGCCGAATGGGCATTCAGCCCCTACCTCACCGCCAGTTCCATTGCCGGCATCACCCGCAACCCCTACGACCTCACCCGCGTTCCCGCCGGCTCCAGCGGTGGGACAGCAGCAGCCGTCGCCGCCAGCCTCGGCGAATCCGGCCTCGGCACAGACACAGGCAACTCCATCCGCGGACCGTCCTCGCACAACGACCTGGTCGGCATTCGCCCTACCATCGGACTCACCAGCCGCCACGGCATCATCCCGCTCTTCGCCCATAACGACATCGGAGGCCCAATAGCCCGCACCGTCGCCGATGCCGCAGCTTTGCTCAGCGTAGTCGCAGGCCCAGACCCCGCCGACCCGGTAACCATTCAGTCAGCGCAGCAGTTCCCACATCCAGCAGCACTCGATTACACCCAGTTCCTCGACCGTCACGGTCTAAAAGGAGCTCGCATCGGAGTCTTCCGCCAGTACTTCAGTACAGAAAAAACCGATCCGGAAGTGAAGACCGTAACCGAGCAGGCCCTTAAGACTCTTGAACAGGAGGGCGCGATTCTGGTCGATCCCTTCACCATCCCAGACTACGATGCAATGGAAAAAGAACTCTGGTGCGGCGACTTCGAAGCCGACCTGAACGCGTATCTCGCCCAGCATCCCAACGCGCCCTATCACGACCTCAAATCCATCGTCGCCTCAGGTCTCTACCTTCCGTACATCCAGGATGAGATCAAAGGCTCCGTCGCCCCTCCCGAAAAAGACGACCGCCGCACTCCATGCCCCGACGTCTACCACGACCCGCCCAAAATCGCCTTCCGCAACGCGCTCCTGGCCGCGATGGCCAAGGATCACCTCGACGCCATCGTGTACCCCACATGGAGCAATCCGCCACGCAAAGTCGGTGACACCACCTCAGTTGCCGGAGACAACAGCCAGGTGCTTTCACCCCAAACCGGCTTTCCCGCCATCACCGTCCCCATGGGCTTCACCCACGGCAATCTGCCCGCAGGACTAACCATCCTCGCGCCGACCTTTGGCGAAGACAAGCTCATCCGCTACGCCTACGACTTCGAACAGGCCACGCGTCACCGAAAAGACCCGATCCTGTTCCCCGCGCTGCCCTAAGCCGACTTTAATTCCCGGTTCCATTTCCGCCCCGTCGCAAAGGAGATCCATCTCATGATTCTCATGAAGCTGCCCGCCATAGCTCTGCTTGCCATTGCGTCCATCACCACATCCGTCGCCGGCATCGCCCAGACTCCTGCCCCAGCCAAGCCGGAACCCACCGAACATGCCTTCCTCCTGCACAATTTCCGCACTGAAAGCGGCGTAGTCCTGCCCGAAGCAAAGCTCGTCTACGGCACGTACGGCCATCTCAACGCCGCAGGAGACAACGCAATCCTGCTGCCCTCTCACTATATGGCCGAGATGCACGGCTACGGATGGCTCATCGGATCCGGTGCAGATTCCGGCAAAGCCCTGGACCCCAGCAAATACTTCCTCATCGCCACTGAGCTCTTCGGCAACGGCCGCTCATCCTCGCCCAGCAATACACCTGAGCCTTTTCACGGACCGCGCTTCCCAGTCACAACCATCCGCGACAATGTTGAGGCCGTTCATCAGCTGCTCACCACGGAACTTGGTGTCAAGCATCTGAAAGCCGTCATTGGCTTCTCCATGGGCGCGCAGCAGGCCTTTCAGTGGGCGGTTTCTTATCCCAAGTTCATGGATCGCATCGTCGCCACATCCGGCACTGCCAAGACTTACGGCCACGGCATTGTTCGCAATGAAAGCGAAATCAACGCCATCACCACCGATGCAGCCTTCAAAGGCGGCGATTACACCACGGAACCCGAAAAGGGCATTCAATCCTTTTCGCTCGTCTGGACCGCCTGGCTCTACGGCCAGGAGTGGTGGCGTCGCGAACTCTGGAAGACAGATTCCCCGCCCGGAACCACCTTCACCCAGGTGCTCAACGACTATCGCACCAACTTCATTCCACACGCCGACGCCAATAACCTCATCCTCCAAATGCGCACCTGGGAGCAGCACGACGTTGGCACCACTCCGGGCTTCAACGGAAACGCCGAAAAAGCCCTAGCCAGCATTCAGGCAGCGGTGCTCTACATGCCATCCGAAACCGACCTCTATTTCCCCGTCGGCGACGCACGCTACGAAGCGCAGTTCATCCCGCACTGCACCCTGCTCCCCATTCCATCTCTCTGGGGACACCCCGCTGGAGCCGGAGCCAGCCCAGCGGACGAAAAGTTCCTCAATGAACACATCGCCGCGTTCTTGAAAGAATCATCCCCTGCACACTAACTCGCTAACGAGCCTCGCACCCATGCGCATCCCTCCGGCCGACGCCCCGTAATGTAGAATCGAAGAGAAATGGCGACCTCCACTTCCAAGATCGCAGCCGGCCCCAAGTCCAGTTCCTCGGGCTTCCAGTACGGCCCTCTGCTCGCAGGATGGCTCGTGCCCGGAGCCGGGCACTTTATCCAGCGCAAGTGGATTCGCGGCAGCCTGCTGCTGGTCTCGATTGGCGGCATGTTTGTGCTCGGCATCGCCATGCAGGGCAAGCTCTACACGAGCGCCCATGACATTCTGGACATGCTGGGCTTCATCGGCGACCTCGGCACTGGCCTTTTCTACCTGGTCAGCCGCCAGCTGAGCCTCGGCGCAGATTCAATTCAGGTCACCACCGCCGACTACGGCACACGTTTCATCGTCGTAGCTGGCCTGCTCAACGTGATCGCAGCTGTAGACGCGCACAACCTCGCAACGGGCAGAAAAAAATGATCTTCAGGCCATCTCACTTCACAGCCGTTCTGCTCTTCGCGCTCTTCGCTTCGGTGGTCTTCGCCATCACCCAGCGCAGCACTCCAAAGGCAATGTTCCGCTATGGAGCAACCTCCTTCGGCCTCTTCGCCGGTTCCGCCATCGTCCTAAGCTGGCTGATGTTCTTCCTCGCCCACTAGATCTGCCGCGATCGACAGGCTCTAAATTGTGAGTGGTTGATGAGCGCAAGTTGGAAATACTCGGCAATTGGCCGCTCTGTATTAAGGCCGCGTCCAAACGGCGGCATTGAAACTATGCGCCAGGGTATAGCCCTCATTTGTATATAAGTCGACCGCCTTTGTATTCGCCTCAGTCACCGTCAGCGTCAGTTCGCTCATACCCTGCCGCTGGAACTGAACCGCCGCCACCTGCAGCAGCATCCGCGCCAGCCCCATCCGCCGATACGCAGGATGCACGCAAATTTGCGTGATGTGCCCACACTGCGCACTCACCTTGGAGCCCAGCACAAGCGCGACCGGCTCCCTGCTGCCACGCTCAACAATCACATGCGAAGCCTGCGGAGAAAACACTCCACACCCCGGAAAACGCACAATATTCTGCAAAAACCGCTGTGAACCATGCACCGTGCGGTATTGGTCATTGATCAGGCTGTCCGGGTGGTCGCGATAGGCATCGGCGATTAACCTTCCCGCCGCATTCAGATCCTGGTCCTGCCACGGACGCACCTCAACCTCCGCTGGCAGTTCCAGCCTGGCTTCGATCCGGCTGCCCACCAGCCCTCGCCGCAAGTACAGCCGCCGAAACACCTCAAACCCTGCGCGAAGAAATGTCTCCGAATGAACCCCGTCCCGGTGCAGCAGCAACTGTGACTCGATTCGGTCGACACCGGGCGAATGCAGCAGCAGCTCCAGCAATCGCTGTAAAAGGCTCTCTTCCACCTCACGCCCAGCGCCCGCATCATCGCGATGGAGCCCATGGCGATCACCCAAAGCTTCTTCCGGCAGCGCGAAGACGTCTCCGATCACCGCCTTGGCATCTTCATACACGCAGAAGATGTATCCCGTCACCCGGCCTGCATCCACTGCAACATAGCCCGGCAGCGAGCGCGAATCCAGATACTGCAGCAGCAGTCTTGCCGACGCCAGATAGTCCCAGTTCAGCCGCTCCCGCCATAGCGCGCTCTCCGCCTCCAGCACCGGACGCAGCATCGGTGCGGCGAAGTGTCGCAAGTCCAGGATCTCGAGCGAAAGACTGGAAGCCATGCCATGCCTCAGGTTCTAGAGCCGGTTACCAATTTCATCGGGACCATAACAGACGTACCGCGCTGATTCCTGCGATCCCGTACACTTACAACCGCCCAAACGCGTTACTTGGGGATTGTCACAAAGGATACAGCAGATTCGACCCAGCGTCAGAAACTGATTTGCACCCGAGCCAGATTGCGGACCTAATCCGTTAGACTCTTGCGGAAAGCAATCGATTCGGGACGGCAAGAGTGGTTCGGCCCGCACCGCTTCATCGACTACCCACCAGATACACAACCAGTTCCTGCTCAGGCCAGCTGAAGAGCGGCTCATAATGCCGGCCCTCCAGATACTCGCTCAGCGCAGCCTGCGAACCCAGATTCACGCCATTGCGGCCCGCGACCCGCACCACCAGGATATGCTCCTCCGGTGGCACGCCGACCTCGTCATAATTTGCCACTTCATGGTTGCGGTAGAAGGCCAGCCCATACTCCATATCCCGCCGCACCCGAAAAACCGCCACCGTTTCGCTCGGAGGCACAATCGTCGCCAGCCGCTCCGCCAGCGGCCGCGCGGAGTAGGAGCGATCCAGCATGGCAATCGTCCGCTTGCTCGCCGCAATCCCCGGAATCCAGAAGAAAGGCCCAACGCCGTAGAGAAACAGCAGCAGCACCACCATCACGCTGCATGTAGCCACGCGCAGACGCGCCACACCCCACAGCTGTACCACCAGCAAAATCAGCACGGATGCCGACAGCGCCGAGACTCCCGCGATGACCGCCGCATGCGGAGGCGGCATCGTGCGCAGCCCATGCGCGACGAACCACGGCAGCAGCAGCACCGCCGCCGTCACCACGCCCACCAGCAGCGCATGGCTCAGCAGCACCCAGCGCTGCAGCCCTCGCCCCCGCGAGCGATACAGAAAATCTCCGGTCAGAATCGTAATCGGTGGGAGCGACGGCAGAATATAACCCGGCAGCTTCGATTCGGAGAGTGAAAAGAAGAGAATCGGAATCAGCGCCCAAAGCACCAGAAACTCCGGAAACGCATCTCCCGGCCGACTCTCGATTACCTTGCCGGAATTGAGTTTTCCCAACCGCGCATGGCGAATTCGCCACTCGATCACCGCGATCCGAGCCCCATCCACCAGAGCGCGCATGGCGATCACCGTCCAGGGCATAGTCGCCAGCAGCACAACCACCAGGTAGTACCAGAACGGCTGCTCATGCTGGAATTTGTTGGTGGCAAACCGCTCCAGGTTGTGCTCCAGGAAGAACTCCTGAAAGAAGGTAGGATTCTGATGCTGCACCGCGATGAACCACGGCAGCACAATGGCAAAGTAAAGCGCAATCCCAGGCCACCATAGCGATTTCCAAAAGATCCACCACTCCCGTCGCAGCGCGGCGAAGCAGCCCACGATGAGCAACACCAGAAATGGGGCCACAGGACCCTTGGCAAGCGTGGCGACAGCAGTAAAAAAGTAAATATCAAATAGCCAGAACTTCGACTTGGTCTCGTACCACGCATACCAGCCCAGCAGGCCTATCGAAAGCGGAGCAGCGAGTTGCATGTCTGTCGATGCCCCTCGCGAAAAACCAAGCAGCCCCACGCAGGCCGCCGTGATCAGTGCCGCATCCAGATGACCGCCGGGGCGAAACCGCCGCATATGCAGATACGTCAGCCCCACCAGCCAGAGCGCAAAACTCGACGAAGGCAAACGCGCCACCCAGTCATGCACTCCAAGATCGCGAAAGGTCAGCATGGCGCGCCAGTAGTAGAGCGCCGGCTTCTCCAGCCACGGTTTGCCATACAGATAAGGCGTTACATAGGCGCTTAACTGCTCACGCAGAGTATGCGCATGGTTCAGCTTTTCCAGCATTTCATGGGCAATCTGCGCATAGCGGGGCTCATCGGCGCCAACCAGGCCCATCCCGGCTCCGCCAAAGAACGGCGTCACTCCGTAGAGCACAAAAAACACCATGAAAAAGAAGAGGCTCGCCACCTCCCAGCAGGTAGCCGCGGGCGGCATTTCAAAGCGCGGAAGCAGCTTGCGAATTCGCGCAGGCCAAGCCGAAGTAGGTTGTGGCAGAGGCATCTCCACTGGCGTCAGTCTCAACTCGCTGGTCTCAGTGTAAAAAACCGATCTCGGCCACGAGGGAAGAAGTTGGCCCGAACCCTAGGCTACCAGATTTCCCGACCCATGCCGTTTCGCACATCAGTCGAGTTGCAGGTCACTTCGAACGCGTGTGCTGATCAGTCTTCCAAGGATCAAGCAGGATGACATCTATATCGCCCACATCTCCTGTATTGCGTGTAACCAGGGTCAGCCCATGCACTACCGCAGTCGCCGCCAGCAGTGTATCGACCACTGCTCTCGGGCGTTGTGCCGACAGTTCCCCCCACAGCTTCGCCGTAGCCACATCAATGCCAACAATTCTTTCAGCGAAGCTAAGCTCCAGGCCATCCACCCAGGTTCCGAGCGCTTTGGCCGCAATGGGATCGGTGCGCCCCTTGAGCGTCACACCTTTCCTCAGTTCCCCTACAGTAAGCACGCTGATGTAAAGCGACGTTGGCTCGGCTGCAGAGAGAAACGAGATAACATGTTTGTCCGCCTGCCTCTTGCGCGATTCCGATAGCACATTCGTATCCAACAGGTACTGCACCCGGGCGCTCACAGAATTACTTCGCGTCCTGTATCGGCGTCCCGTTCCACTTCAAAGCAGTCCACCTTGGGGCCGCCGAGCAGATACTCCCTGAGATCAGGCTTGTGAGCAGTCAAAGCACGGTAATCCGCTATCGAGAGAACAACCGCTCTCTCGGTTCCATGCCGCGTAATGATCTGAGGGCCTTTGCTATATGCATCTTCAATCACTTCGCTTAGCCGCGTTTTAGCCTCTTGCACTTGCCATATAGCCATGACTTCTCCTATAACGACTATGATTATAGTCGTTATAGTCTGATTTTGTGGCAACTAAAATCGGATCACCCCGCACGCCCAACAACCCGCACACAAAGCTGTCCACGCCATTGCCCGCATAAGTCGTGAGGATGCTAGACTCCTCACATCTTTCGATACCCTGGACTTCCGATGTCCTGGAGATGACATGCGTTCAAAAGCTCTTGCAGCCACCTGTCTTAGCCTTGTCTTACTCGTTTCCATCCCCGCGTCAGCCCAGAAAGTCGCGATCTTTCAGTTCAAGGCCGCGCCCGGACCCCATCCGGTAGGGCTAAAAGTCGTGAACCAATACGATTACTCAAGACTCTATCGCCCCACGACCGATGAATTGGGCAAGCCCTACGCTGGCGAGCGCGCCCGGCCCATCCAAACGCTGATCTGGTACCCGTCGAAGAAGAGCGAAGCCAAGCCGATGACCGCCGGCGACTATGTCGATCTGCTCGCCACCGAGATCAGCTTCGACAAGCCCGACGCAGAACTGGTGAAGCGAGCGAGAACAGACATGTCGCCGTCGCTGGCATCGCAACTCTGGGCAGTACGCGATGCGCCCCCCGAAGCCGGCCATTTCCCTGTCGTGATCTACGCTCCCAGCTTCTCTGCTCCCGCCACTGAAAACCCAGATCTATGCGAATATCTCGCAAGTCATGGTTATGTCGTCATCGCCAGCGCTGATATGGGCGCAACCACTCGAAATATGACCTCCGACCTGCCCGGCATCACCGCCCAGGCACGGGATATTTCCTTCCTCATCGGCTACGCGCAAACCCTCCCCGACACCGATATGTCAGAGATCGCCGTAGCCGGCTTCAGTTGGGGCGGCATTTCGAATCTTTTTGCCGCTGCGCGAGACAGCCGTATCGATGCCCTGGTCGCATTTGATGGCTCGATGCGCTACTACCCAGGGCTGATCAAGCGCGCCGGGGACATCCATCCTGAGCAGATGACAATACCCTTGATCTTCTTCACTCAGGGCGAATTCACAATTGAAGATCAGGAACGCTACCTCAAGGATATGGACGCCCCTAACGTACTCAATTCCTGGACCCACGGCGATCTGACTACCGTACACATGCTCGGCATGGTGCATGGAGAGTTCAGCGCGACCTATCAGCGAAACGACTCTTTCTGGAAAAGATTCCCCGAAGATCAAAAGGCCGACTACGGGCGTGAGTATGGAGCCGTTGGATTGGAATGGGCGGCGCAATATACACTTCACTTCCTCGACGCATACTTGAAACATAATTCTAATGCGCTTGAGTTTCTGAAGAAAACTCCCGCGGAGAATGGCGCGCCTCAGCACTTCATGTCGGTGACATATCGCGCCGCCAAAGGCCTGCCGCCAACGCTCGATGCATTCCGCGCTGAACTGGGACGCCAGGGCTTCGATCATGCAGCCGACGTGTATGCGGCGATGCACAAAGAGAATCCCGACTTCAAGCCTGACGGGGAAGCTATCGATTCCTGGGCCCGGCAATTGATGGCGAGGGGCGACAACCACCTGGCAGAGGCTACATATCTGCTCAAACTGAACGTGCAGATATACCCGGATTCCAGCGATGCGTACGACAGCCTGGCCGAGGCATATATGAAATCTGGCCAGAAGCAGCTAGCCATCGACAACTACAAGAAATCGCTCGAAAAGAATCCCAACAATGCAAACGCGAAGCAAAAGCTGAAGGAGCTGGAGGGCGGTGCAGCCACGAAAGATCAGTAACTCAGAGAACTGACTCAGAGAACTGACTCAGAGAACTGACTCAATCGCATCGCAAGCCCCCTTCAACGCATCTTCCCTTCGAATTTGCGCTCCGACCTCAGCAGCCCGCGCGGCAAACTGAGGCTCAACCAGCAACCGTCCCAACTCAGCCACCGCGCTCTGCACCGAATACGCAGCCCGGGCCATGCACAGGCCCGCCCCCAGGCGTTTGACACGCGCACCGTTGTCCGGCTGATCCCATCCGTACGGAACAATCAGCTGCGGCCTGCCCGCCCACAGCGCATGACCGGTCGTTCCCGACCCTCCCTGATGCACGATCGCCGCCGCATGAGGAAATATCTGCGAATAAGGCGCATACGGCAGCGTCAGCACCTCGGCCCAACCCACGAGCGGTTCTGATTTCTGCCCTAACAGCACGGCGCGTCGCTTCAATTGCCGGGCAGCCACGATGGCAATATCGTAAAAATCGCCCGCATTGTGGACCGCCGTCGATCCCAGCGTGAAGACAAGTGGAGCGTCGCCAGCGGCGAGAAAGTCCGCCAACTCCTGGCAGACTGCCTCCTCTCCTCGATCGAAGTAAACAAAGCCCGGCTGAAACGCCCGCCGAGGCCAATCCCGCTGCCGCCGTGCCAGCCGGCGCGAAAAAAGCGCGAGAACCAAATACGGCGAGAACTTGTCCTTGAGCACCGGATTTCTCGCCGGCCGCAATCCCTCCTCCCTGCGAAGCTGCCGGATCGGCTCCCACCAATGCCTCGTGGCCACTTTCCCCATTTCAAGAATGCTCCGATTGACCAGCCAGCCAAACCGCCGCAACCGGTAAGCCGCCGGAACATTCACCAGCAGAGAAGGATCATGCGCAGAAAAGAAAGAAGTAGGCGAGAGAATCACTGAAACCCAGGGCAGCCCAAGCTTTTCCGCCACCAAAGGCGCAGCGTAAACCAGCTCTCCGGCGATCATCAAATCCGCGCCTTTGACCGCAGCCATCAGGTCATCGTAAGTCTCACGCAGATGCGGCAAAATCAACCTGCGAAACAACACCTCCGGCCCGCTCTTCAGATCCTCGCACTGTGCAATCAGTTCCCTATCTGTTGGATCCCAGTTGGGCCGCAGCGGGCAGAACATGATGCCCAGCCCCTCGACTTTCTTCCTGTAATACGCAGTCGAGGCGACCGTAACTCGATGCCCGCGCCGCTTGAGTTCGAGCGCCAGGGCCAGCATCGGGTGCAGGTCGCCAAGCGACCCGATCGTCGCCAACACTATCCGCTTTGAGCCCAGAACGTCTGGCCTGACTTCAACGATCCTCATCGTCCCCATTCCCGAGCAGCCTTGAATAGAGCAGGACAAGCTTCACTCGCTCGCCCCGCGCCCGCAAACCCGAAAAACAATCGATCCAAATTGGTCCAGAAGAGTGGTTGATTCAGCTAAGTCTAATCGCAACGGCCGCAATAAAGATCAAACCTTCGCAAGAGCCCAATCAACTTCTTAAAAAAATATCCGGAGAGACGAATTTTTGCGCTTTAGGGTGCAGCGGAGACAGCAAGAGAAATAGCCGCTCCGGAGGAGAAAGCCATGAAGACCACGCAGCAGAAAGTCACCGTACGCAAAGCCGCCAACGCAGCAGAGCGCGAAGCGGCATTCCGCATCCGCTACGAGGTCTACGTGGAAGAGATGGGATGGGACTCCAAATATGCCAACCACGACAGGCGCATGATCGAACAGCCCCTCGATGCAACCGGAGAAATCTGGATCGCGCTCCTGAATGGAAAAATAATCGGCACCATCCGCATCAACGTTGGCCGGAGCGAAGACCTGGGCTTCTATCGCGAAGTCTACAGCCTCGATTCCCTGCCCGCATCGCATGGAGCCATCGGAGTCCTCACCAACTTCGTCATGCTCCCCGCCTATCGCAACCTCGGCATCGCCATGCAACTGGGCCGCACCGCATTTTCAATGGCCGTGCACAAAGGTATGCGCATCGCGTTTCTGGATTGCGAACACAGGATGGTACGTTTCTACGCCTGGATGGGCTTTGAAATCTACAAAGCCGACTTCGTGCATCCCCACTATGGTCCCGGCGTCTGCATGAAGATGGATGTCGAAAACTGGACAGAGCCTGCGATCGCAGCGTAACTCCGCGCCACATTCCGATCAAACTTGCGGCATTTACTGAGAGCCATTCCTCGCATGAGAATGCCTGCCGTGCACAACGTCCATCTCGCGGCAAAGCGACTCCAGTATCTCCTCAGTCGCACGCTCCATCGGTCCTTCAAGCGTGCAGCCGGCTGCATTCTCGTGGCCGCCACCGCCCAACCGCTCGGCAATCGCCGCAACGTTGACAGTAGCTCCCGCTTCTCCAGTCTTGCTGCGCAGGCTCAGCCGGATGCGTCCCTCGGGTAGCTCGCGCAAAAACACAGCCGCCTCAACGCCTGCGGTCGAGAGCGCATAATTCACCACGCCCTCGCAGTCTTCCTCAGCCGCGCCGGCAGCCACCATGTCCTCATGTGTCACCCACAGCCAGGCGAGCGCTCCGCCGTCATTGGACGTGCGGCGAAGATTGCTCAGCGCCTTGCCCAGAATCAGCATCTTCGGAAACGGATTGGCAAAGTAAACATCCCGCGCAATCCGCACCGGATCGGCTCCAGCCTCCGTCAATTCCGCGGCCAGGCGGAACGTATTTGCATGAATGCCCCCATAACAGAATCCGCCTGTATCCGTGAGCAGCGTTGTGTACAGGCAGGTCGCCATCTCCGGAGTCACCGTCCCGCCCGCCGCCTTCACCAAACAGTGGACCAGCTCCCCTACCGAGCAGGCATGGCGATCGATCCAGTTCAGCTGGCCAAACTCCTTACCGCTGGCATGGTGGTCTATATTGATTTGAAACATGCGCTCCAGACCACGCAGCCGCGTCCGCTCCAGGCTGTCGCATTCCAGCAGGATCACCGCGTCATAGGGTCCATGCACGCGCATCGCCCTGCGAATCTCACCCGAGCCCGGCAGCCCTCGATAAACCGCCGGAAGCCTGTCCGCAGCAACCAGATCAGCGCGTTTGCCCATCTGCCTCAGCAGCATCCCCATCGCCAGCATGGAGCCCACCGCGTCTCCATCAGGCCGCGAATGCGAACAGACCAGAAACCGCTCGCCTTCGCGAAGCGCCGCGAGAATCGCCTGCATCGGGCTGGCCTGAACTGAATTGGATTGGCTCGAACCAGACTGAGTCGCGACAGCAGCATCGCCGCCCCGCGTCTCGTCAGAGTCTCCGGCCTTGGTCGATTGGATGGGTTGAGGACTCGCCATAGCCGTCTCGAATTACTTGGAAACCGACGCATCGGAAGCCGGCTGGTCAGCAACCGGGGCTGCAGTCGCGGATCCCTGCAAAGCAGGCTTCTGCCGCTTCTTCGCCCGGCCCAGCAGTTCGTCGATGCGGGTTTGAAACTTCTCCGACTTGTCCACGTGGAAGCTCAAATCGGGCACGCGGCGCACACCCATCCGCTCCAGCAGCTCATGCCGGATGTAGCCCTTGGCAGCCACCAGCGCAGCCACTGTTTCCTTTTCCGCCTCGTCGCCGCCATCCACGGCAATGTATACCCGCGCCGACTTCGAGCCTGGATTCATCGCCACTTCCGTCACATAGCAGAAAGCAATCCGCGGATCGGAAAGCTGTCCTTCCAGCATCGTCCCAATCTCTTCGCGCAACGTCTCCGCCACCCGGTTCCGATGGTACACACGCGCTCTTGGTTCGGCCATGACATTCCCTCCGGGTAAACCACTTAGGATACCAGAGGCTCGCCTGCCAAGCTGTATTCCGGTAGGGAGTCAGCTCCAGAGCCACCGCCTTCGCAGAATTCGATGTCCGTCTCCGCTCTGCGGCTCCAGACCGGTAGAGTCAGATTGACAACCCAGCGACACTATTTTATTCTAGGCTTGTTTGAGATATGCCTATGACCCCTGCAAAAACGTCCGACCAACGCGATCTCTTCCGAGGCGCATTGGAAATGATGGTCCTCCAGTCCTTGCGGCGGCAGCCGATGCACGGCTACGCGCTTGTCCAACACATCAAGCAGCGCTCCAATGACCTTCTGCAGGTCGAAGAGGGCTCACTCTACCCAGCGCTGCAGCGCATGTTAAAGGACAACCTCGTCAGCGCAGATTGGGAAATCTCCTCCAGCAACCGCAAAGTCCGCACCTACCGGATCACCCCAGCCGGAATTAAGCACCTGGAACGCGAAGTTTCGAGCTTTGAGCAGATGCTGAAAGGCATCAACCTCGTGCTTTCGCCTGCTGAATCCCCTGCCGAATCCCCTGCTTGATCCTAGGAGCGAATCATGAACTGGTTGCGGCAACTATCCGCGCGGCAGCAAATCTACAGCGATTTGTCTGAGGAGATTCAGCAGCACTTGGCCGAAAAGGTCGACGCGCTGATGACCGACGGCATGGGCCGCAAAGAAGCCGAGTATGCCGCCAGACGCGAGTTTGGCAACGTAACCAGAATTGAAGAATCAGGCCGTGAACCCTGGAGGTGGCCGAAGATGGAAAGCATCTTGTCCGACACAAAGTTTGCCGTTCGTCAACTGCTGCGCAATCCCGGATTCACCCTAACCGTGATCCTCACCCTTGCGCTTTCGATCGGCGTCAACACGGCCATCTTTTCGCTGGTCAACGCGCTTCTGCTCAAGACGCTTCCTTATCCCCAGCCCGAGCGTATCGGCGTACTCTTTGCCCATTACACAGGCCCTGACATCTCCAGCGGCGGCGAAGACCCCATCAACCTTGATGGCCAGATGTGGGAGCAGTTGCGCGACAACGTGCCAGCCCTGACATCAGCCCTCTCCGCCGGTCTCAACTCCGGCGTCAATCTCCAGGCCACGACGCAATCGGCCAACCAGGCAAAATACGTCCGTAATGGCCGCGTCTCAGCTCACTACCTCGACATCCTTGGCCTCCAACCTCTTCTCGGCCGCAACTTCTCCCTCGACGAAGACCGCCCCAGCGGCCCACGAGCAGCCATCCTCAGCTACTCGCTCTGGCATACCGCCTTTAACAGCAACCCCAATATCCTCGGCGCGCAAATCCTGCTCAAGAGCGAGGCCTACACGGTCGTAGGAGTCCTCCCGGAAGGAGCGATCACGCCGCTTAACGCCGAGATCTACACTTCTCTGCAACCCAGCCAGCAGGGAGAAGGCGAAGGCACCAATTTCAGCTGCATCGTCCGTCTGCGCGATGGAGCCACCTGGCAACAGGCCGACTCCCAGTTGAACCGAGCCTTCGCCGTGCGCGCCGCGCGCTTTGCCAGCAAAAACCCCGGCGACAGCATGTCCTTCTACACCGTTCCCTTGCAGAAAGGCCAGAGCAGCCGGCTCCGCCCCGAAGCACTGGCGCTGATGGCCGCCGCCGCGTTCATTCTGCTCATCGCTTGCGCCAATCTCGCCAGTCTCACCCTCGTCAGGGTCCTCCGCCGCCAGAGCGAAATCGCCACCCGGCTCGCCCTCGGAGCCACCAGCTGGCAGATTCAGCGCCAGTTCTGGGTCGAAAACCTGCTGCTCGCGCTCATCGGCGGCGCTTTCGGCTTGGGCACGGGATACCTTGCCCTGCGCGGCCTGCTTCACCTGCTCCCGGAGCACTTCCTTCCCGTTGCCTCCGTTCCGCTCGATGGCCGAGTGCTCGCCTTCACCGCTGGAGTCTCCCTGCTCACCAGCGTCTTCTTCGGCATGCTGCCCGCGCTCACCACTCGCAAAGTTGACCTGCGTTCGGCCATCGCCAGCCGCGCCGTCGCAGGCGGCGGAATCCGCCTTCGACAGACTCTGATCGCCGGAGAAGTAGCGCTCACCGTCGTCCTGCTCGCCGCCGCCGGGCTTCTCATCCGAACCCTGGTGCACTTTGAAACCCTGCCTCCGGGCTTCAATCCCAGCGGAGTTCTCACCGCCAAAGCCTCGCTCGACGACGCCCATTACCGCGATCCCGCAGCCTTTCGCAGGCTGATGAACGAGAGCGTCGCCGCCATGAACCAGATTCCGGGCGTCGAAAACGCCGCCGTTGGCCTCACTCTGCCTTATGAACGCACCCTCAACGGCGGCGTGATCATCAGCGACGGAGCCCAAGCCGGCCACCAGGTAGGCGCTGATCAGATCTACATCACGCCCCACTACTTCGCCACTCTCCAGATGCCCATTCTTGCCGGCCGCGACTTCGCAGCCTCCGACGGCCCGGACACTCAGCCCGTGGCCATCGTCAACCTGACCTTCGCCCGCAAGTTCTTCCGTACATCCAATCCAGCCGAGGCCATCGGCCACATCGTAGACAAAACCACACGCATCATCGGCGTCGTCGCGGATACCCAACTCTCCTCCGGCCTCAGCGACGGCACAACTCCCCTCATCAGCGAAGAGACCATCTACGTTCCCACCTCCCAGTTCGCCACCGGAGCCAACGCGCCGATGCTCGCCGTGGTGCATGTCTGGTTTCAGCCGAGTTGGATCGTCCGCTACGCACAGCCCATCGAAGGCCTCTCCGCTCACATGCAGCGCGCGCTCTCCGGCGTCGACCCCAACCTGCCCTTTTCCGGCTTCTACAGCATGAACGACCTGATGGCCACCACCCTCGCCACCCAGCGCGTTGAAGTCGCCCTGCTCTCCGCCATGGCCGGGCTGGCGCTGCTGCTCAGCGCCATCGGAATCTTCTCTCTGGTTGCCAACATGGTCCTCCAGCGCACCCGCGAAATCGGCATCCGCATCGCGCTCGGTTCCACCATCTCTCAGGCAATGGTGCAGATCGGCAGCTCAGGTGCATCCGCATCAGCTCTCGGGCTGCTGCTCGGCCTGGTGCTCTGCGCTTTCGCGCTGCGCATCATGAGCAGCCAGCTCTACGGTATCCAGGTCTATGATGTGCCAACCATCGCCGGCGTACTGCTCGCCCTGGGCGCAGTGACATTCCTGGCCATCACCATCCCAGTCCTCAAGATCGCCCGAGTCGACCCAGCGAAAACCCTCCGCGAAGAGTGAAACTGGATGTCCGCAAGACTCAGTTCTCGACGAAATCCCACCAGGAATCCGCGATTTCAGCCCCCAGTTCGCGAATCATCCTCTGCGCAGCGCGCTCCACTTCCTCCATCTGCCCGCGCAGATAATCGCGCGAGTTGGAGATGCCAGCCACGCCAATCGTCGCGCTCTGCCAAGTCACAGCCTCATCCAGCTCAGCCACGGAGACATTGAATCCCTGACGAAGCTGATCTTTCAGCGAACGCACCACCTGCCGCCTGTCCTTAAGCGACTGAGCATGATCGATACGAATCTCGAGCGTGAGCTGAGCGATCGGCATAGGCGAGCTAGGAGAACTTGGCCAGTTGAGCCGCGCTCGGTCTCGGCGTAACCAGGCTCACCAGAATCATCGCCGCGACCGCAGCGAAGAGCGCTGGAAAGATAGCATCGCGCTCTGAAATGATCCGCGGAAACAGAGCTTTCACCGCCGGATTATCCCAGACCACGGTAACCACCGTACCCGTAGCAATAGCCGCCACCGCGCCCCAGGGCGTCACGCGCTTGGAATAGAACGCAGCCAATATCACCGGCGTCAGCGCCGCGGAATACACCGTATAGGCGTAAAGCATCTTCTCCAGAATGCTCTCCGCATAGACAGCCTGATATAGCGCCCAGCAGCCGAGCAGCACCACGGCAAGACGCGAGACAATCAGCACCCGCTTGTTGCTCGCCCCCGGCGAAACATAGCGAACAAAAATATCGTTGACCAGATTGGTCGCCGGAGAAAAAAGAAAGTTGGATGCCGTCGAAATCACCTTGGCGAAGACTGCGGCCAATAGCAGCGCGCCCAGAAACGCCGGCAATCCGTGCCGCGCCGTGTAGGCGATAATCTCACGCGGATGTTCGGCCACTTCGCCGGTAGGAAACATCGCCGAGCCAACCACCGCGATGCCGATAATCACCGTTTCCAGCACCAGCGTTCCTATGATCCAGCCAACCACGGCATTGCGCGCGTCGCGCTCGCTGCGTGCAGAAAAGAACTTCTGATACATCGCCTGGTTGCCCAGCATCAGCAGCAGCGTCGGAACCAGAAATTCGAGCGCCCGAATCAGCGTCAGATTTCCCAGCACCTGAAAGTGGCTAGCAGGCAGCGCCGCGCGAACGCCAGCCCACCCGCCCGCATGAACCACCAGATACGGCAGCGCAATCAGGCAGATCACGGTGACCAGTGACCCAATGATCAGATCCGTATAAGCCACCGAAGACATCCCAGCCAGCGCCGTCATCAGAATCACAAACGCCGCAATCATATACGTGCCAAGCTCCGGCGAAACCACATCCGGAAAGATCAGATGCAGCACGTCGCCGCCGCCGCGAAACTGGTAGCTCGCAATCCCCGTATAGGCAAACAGAATCGCGATCACTCCCAACCCGCGTGCCGTCTGGTTATACCGCGCCTCCAGCAGATCGGGGATGGTGAACTGGGCAAACTTCCGCGCTCGCGGCGCAATGAAGTAGATCAGGAGCAGCCCCAGCCATCCCCCCGCCGGCTGCCATAGCGCCGCAAAGCCATTTCTGTACGCATTCTCCGCCCCGGCAAACAGCGAACCGGCGCCAATCCACGAGCTGAGCAGCGTAAAGACCAACACGATCGCCGGCAGCGACCGCCCAGCCACCAGATAATCCGCCTTGGTTTTTACGAAAAACGACCGAAAAACCGACACGCTCATCAGCGCAACAGCGATAACCGCCAGCAAAGTTACGTAAAGGTAAGACATAGTGGAAGAATTTACCCCGGATACGGAGGCTAGTTGAACTGCTCGAAGTGTACCGCATAGAGCCGGCCAAACCGGCTTGGTGAAGGGAGAGCAGCAAGGTCACCGTGCGGCCAGAATGTACGGGAGATAACTACCGGCAAACAAACACCAATACGGAAACAGTTTGCGGGTATAGATTTGCTGCTATAAAATTGCCGCCAATCGAGGCCAGGATGAAAATGCGGATTCTAGCGATGGCAACTGCTCTTTCGCTTTGTTGCACGACCGTCCTCGCGGCCACCGTTGGCAAGCCATCCGTCACTCCAGTGCAAGCCGAGTTGATGGCTGATATGCACGCGCGCCTCCTGAAAGTGGGCTCGACCGTCTACGCGCGTGTCACCGCCGACTGGCAAGGCACCAATTGCGTTCTGAGGAACGGGGCGACCCTGGAGGGACATGTAATCGCCGTTGTTCCTCACACCAAAACAGCAAAAGGCTCTGAAGTCGATCTGGCCTTCACTGGCGCGCAGTGCGGTGGCCTAAAAATGGAGGCCTTCAACCTACAACTCGCCGCACTCGCAGCTCCGCCGCAGAACCAGGATCTTGGCATCATGAGCGACCACCTGCCCATGCTCCTCACCGGCGGCGGGCAGCCTGGATTGTATCTGATGAGCAGCATGAGGGCGAGCGCCTACGTCAACATTGACCTGGAGACACAAATTTACGAATTCCCTGTAATCCCGAACATGCCCATGGGTTACGTATCCCGCATTCGCGGGTTGAAGTTGAATGTTGGCTCCGGGCCGGATGACAGTTCCGTGCTGACATCGGCGGATCGCGATATTTCGCTCGAAAAGCACACCCTGCTCCTTCTGATTCCCACACAAGGGACGTTCCCCAACGCAGCCGAAGGTGCTGGCGCCGCTCTGCATGCAAACAGCTCCGACGGTAGTACCGCCTCCGACACAGTTCTGGTCCCACCCCCACCTCCCGTTGACGACATTGACCTCTGCGCCCCGCCGGAGTGCAGCACCGCCTTGGCTGCGGGCGATGCGAACGACGTGGGTAACGCCTCATCCACCATCGCAACCAGCCAGTTAGGCTACGCTTCGCGCCCGCATAGGGAGATGGTCAGCTTCGACCACGATGAGGCGCTGGCCTATCTCGGTCCGAGAGAGCTGTTGGTCGCCTTCAATCCGCATAAGCTGATGGCCCGCCATGAGCTTGGACGGTCAGGCAAGACCGTCCGAATGATCCACGCTGCCGTCGTTGATACCCAGACTCACCAGATCACCCACATGGTCGACTGGGAACTCCCCGACAACCGACAGTATATTTGGCCGTTAACCGAGGGCCGCGTCCTCGTGCACGTCGGCTCGGAGCTTCGCATCTACGGCACCGGACTGAAAATCCTCAATCGACTTTCGCTCGACGGTCCGCTGGCCTTTGTGCGTGTGACACCCGACGCAAACTTCATTGCCATCGGCATAATCCATGAGCGGCACACCCCGGAGCTGCACGCCCAGTTGAGCGAGAACCTCAACGCCGACCCCGAAGAAGACGTTAATATCCTGGTTCTGAATCGCAACTTCGAAACCATCGCCAAATCCACGACGCGGTCGGGCATGATGGCGCCCACCCTCCTGAACGAGGGTCAAGCCAAGGTGCAGGCTCTCTCCAGCATCCGCTACCGAATAACCTTGCGGACGTGGGCCAACCAAACCAAGGTCGTTTCTCAGTTCAACTCCAGCTGCACGCCCGAGATTTCCAGCATCGCGCCGGATCTCATATTCCTGGTGAGCTGCGATAAGGAAACCGAAGGACGCGGCTACCGAGTGCTGCGCACAGACGGCAAAGTGGTGCTCAAGGGAGACTCGTCCCTTTCCGAGCTAGGCGACGCCGCCGAAGGCATCACAGACCATCGGGCCTTCGTAGTAAAGACCGTGCAAACCGTCATTTCCGCGACTCCAGGCGCAGCTTTTCGAGCAGAGGACCTGACGTCCGAAGAACTCCGAGTCTATCGCGCCACCGACGGCAAGCGCCTTTTCGGAGTGCATGTAGGGTCACCGTCATCCAGCCGCGACGGCTATGCGCTCTCGCCGGATGGCGCGCAACTCGCCGTTCTCACCCGCGACCAGATCACCCTCTACTCCGTTCCGCAGAATTGATTTGCTGAACTAGCGCTTACCAAAGGGATTCCGAACCGATCCTCTGGATGCTTTCGAATCGCTTCCAGAATAGGACCGGTGCTCATTTCAGTGCGGTGCGACTGCCAAACAGCGCCGTCCCAATCCGAATCCGCGTCGCCCCCTCGGCGATCGCCAGCGCAAAATCCCCGCTCATGCCCATCGAAAGCACCGGCAGATGCAGCAGTGGATACGCCTGGGTAAGCCTGTTCCGCAACAAGCCAAGCGCACGGAAACAAGCCCTGGTCTCATCGTCAGAAACACCCAGCGGCCCTATGGTCATCAATCCCTGCGCCTCAAGATTCTTAAGCGAAGGCAGCTTTTCCAGCAATTCCGCCAACTCCCGCGAATTGGGCGCGAGCCCCGCTTTCGTCTCCTCAGAACTGAGCTTGATCTCGAGCAGGACCGGCAGTTTACGCCCGGTCCAAAGCACCGATTCCCCAACCGCAGCATCCAGCCGCTCAGCCAGCCTCAGTGAATCCAGCGAATCCACGGCATCGAATACCTCAACAGCTTTGGCCGCCTTGTTCGATTGCAGATGCCCGATCAGATGTACACGAATCTGACTGCGAACAGTCGGCCCTGCTCCCGAACCCCCACCCGGCACACGGCTGACAACCAACTCCGCCGACTTAGCCGCAAACTCCTGCACCCGGTTCTCGCCAAAGACGTGCAACCCAAGTCCAAACGCCTCGACAATCGCTGAAGAGGGGTGCATCTTGGAGACGGCCACCAACTCAACCTCAGAGCGAGCACGGGACGCTTCACGGCAAGCAGCCGCAATAGCGTCCTCAACCCGCACGAGATTGTCAGCAAGTAAAGTCATAGTCGGTAGCCGGAACGAGCCCGCGCAAGCGCGCGATCAAGAGAGCGCAGCTCCTCAGTGGCCGTGTTCTTCGAGGAATTTCTCGGCTTCAAGCGCGGCCATGCAGCCCGTACCAGCTGCGGTAATCGCCTGCCGATAGCGCCTGTCCTGCACATCGCCGCAGGCAAATACACCCGGAACCTTAGTCAGCACATTGTGCTGCGTCAGAATGTAGCCATCCTCATCCAGATCAATCTGCCCATGGAACATCTTCGCGTTCGGCTCGTGTCCAATGCCCAGGAAGAATCCAGTCACCGGCAGCACCGACTTCTCGCCGGTCTTCACGTTGCGAATATGCAGCCCGCTAACCGACTTCTCCGCGACCCCCAACACTTCTTCGACAACAGTATTGGTCATGATCTCGATTTTGGGATGCCCCACCACCCGCTCCAGCATCACCTTCGAAGCGCGGAAGCTCTCCCGCCGATGCAGCAGATACACCTTCGTCGCAAAACGTGTCAGAAACAGCGCCTCTTCCATCGCCGTATCTCCGCCGCCCACAACGGCAATGTCATGGCCGTTGAAGAAAAAGCCATCGCAGGTGGCGCAGCTTGAAACACCATGGCCAATCAGCGCCTGCTCGCTCGGCAGCCCCAGCCAGCGAGCGCTCGCGCCGGAGGCAATGATCAGCGTCCGAGTACGAATATCCCCATGCGAAGTCTTCAGATGAAACGGATGCGTCGCCAGATCCACCGAGACCAGGTGGCTCATCTTGAACTCAGCGCCGAAGCGAGCCGCCTGCCTCTTCATGTTTTCAATCAGCTCCGGACCCTGAACACCGTCCGGCCATCCGGGAAAGTTCTCGACCATCGTGGTGATAGAGAGCTGTCCGCCGGGCTCGTGACCCTCCAGAACAAGCGGCTTGAGATTGGCGCGGGCAGTGTAGATGGCGGCGGTAAGGCCTGCGCACCCTGAGCCCAGAATGACTGTATCGCGAATTTCGTCCATTATTTCTTCCCTGCTGATTTCTGTGACCTCATTGATTGTAGTGCTTGCCACACGGACGGACCTGAATCAGCCTCATCCTCGAAATCGCCTCTACAGATAAGATGATGCGTATGGCTAATCTGACTCTCATCTACGGATTGCGCCTCCTGCCCGAAGGCGAAGTAGCCCAAGTGCAGGACGCCACGCTCAAACTCGCCAACGGACACGAAGCCCGCGTAACCATGCACGTACTGGAAGGCTCGCGTGAAGAGATCGAAGGCCAACTCCGCATGAGCATCGACGCCTTCTTCGATTTCTACCCCGAAATTTGACCCTTTTGATATGACAATTAGGGCCAACCTCGTTCCCCTTGTGTCAAATTGACACAAGGGAAAATCTTTTTGTCCCAACAGTCTCCAGCCCGCAAACGCCCCAGCCCATGATGGACGTGTGTAGATAGCGGTTTCCGACGGCAATTTGCTTATCGGAACAACGCAATTCTCCACCGACTCCCGCGGTGAAGGCCTGTGCTGTGAAGCTCAGTTGTTTCCGTATCCCCAGATCGAAACTTCGCGGACCTCTGACGTTACTCCTCGTCGCGCGAGTCACAGCCCTGCTCACAACCTTGCTCACAACCCTGCTCGGCTCCAATACCGCCCTTGCCGGCGGACCGAAATACGTCGCCGGCATCAGCTACTTCAACCCCGGCGTGATCGGCCAGCCAGTCGTCTGGGCTGGAGGTCAAGCTACCTACTACGTCGATCAGGGCCCGCTCGGAACGCTCTCGAACGCGCAAGCCGTCGCCATGACCGACGCAGCCGCCGCCATCTGGAGCGCCGTTCCTACTGCCGCGGTCAATCTGACCGACGGCGGCAATCTCGGCGAAGACGTAAACGGAAGCAACGTCCTTGCCGGCGTCGGCGACTCCAATCCAATCTTCATTGAACCCAGCGATGTAGCTCCTACCGCGACCGCAATACCCATCGGCGTAGTCTTCGACACCGACGGCTCTGTCATCGACGCGCTCGAAGGCGTCGGCGCCAGCTCGCCCGGCAACTGCTCTCAGAACGGCGTCCTTATGTGGATCGACGCCATGAATCCCAATGCCACGCTGGCCCACGGCATCATCGTCCTGAACGGCCTCTGCACCACCTCGGCCAACCTGCTCGCCATGATGACCTACCAGTTGGAGCGGGCCTTCGGGCGTATCCTCGGACTCGATTTTTCCCAGATCAACGTCGACGCGCTGACCAACCCTGCCGCCAATCCCATCGGCGCTCTTGCCTGGCCCGTCATGGACGTGACCAGCGGCGACTGCAGCCCTGCCGGGGGCACCTGCATTCCCAACCCAAGCGTCCTGCGCCTTGATGATATCGCCTCGCTCAATCGGATGTACCCCGTAACCGCCGCCAACCAAAGCAATTTCCCGGGAAAGCTGCTCACCGCAGCCAATACCGTCTCCATCCAGGGCACGATTGCCTTTCGAGATGGCGCCGGCATGCAAGGAGTGAATGTAATCGCGCGACCGCTCGACGCAAGCGGCAATCCCCTCTACCAGGACACGGTGACCTTCGTCTCCGGCTCCTATTTCGCCGGCAATCACGGCAATCCAATCACCGGGTGGGTAGACGTGACCGGCAATCCTCTGGACCGCTTCGGCAGCAACGATCCCACTCTCCAGGGCTACTTCGACCTGAGCGGAATCCCGCTACCGCCCGGAGTGACCCAAGCCAACTACCAGATCACCTTTGAGGCAGTCGATCCGCAGTTCTTCGGTGCAGACTCAGTGGGACCGTATGTTCTAGGCTCGCCCACGCCCTCAGGCACGCTGCCGACCGTCGAGGTAAATGGCCTGCAGGCCGGCAGCGCGCAGAGTCTGACAGTCAATATCGCCAACTCGGCAGCCGCGGACGTCGCCGCCAGACCCTTAGCCCCGATCGAGAGACTCGCGCGCCCTATCGCTGCCGCCCCGATCGTCTTGGATCCGATCATCCTGTACCAAACCCCTCCAGATCCGATCCAGACCGGCCCGACAGGCACCGTCGGCACCCAGATCCAGCCTCTGCCGCTCCCCTCCACCGGCATGTGGACCAGCCGTCTCGGCCAGGTCGGCTCCAGCGACTGGTTTGTGCTCTCCGCCCAGGCCAATCGCATCTTCACCGTCGTCGCCCAGGCGCTCGACGAAACCGGCACACCCAGCGCAACCAAAGCCATGCCCGCAATCGGCGTCTGGGACGGCTTCGACCAGACCGGCACCCCCGCCGTCGGCTACGGCCCCGCCGGGAACGGCTTCGCGCCCGGCGAAACCTGGCTGCAGATCGCGACTTCGGCGAACGATGTGGTCCGCCTCGGAATCGCCGACCAGCGCGGCGACGGCCGCCCAGACTACGTCTATCGCGGCTGGGTGCTCTACGCGGACTCGGTCAGCCCGGCACGGATTCCCGCCGCAGGCGGTCCCATCGTCATTCGCGGCACCGGCTTTCGCGCCGGAGACACCGTGACCGTAGGCGGCATCGCAGCCCAGGTAACCAGCATTTTCCCCACCGAAATGACTGCCATCGTTCCATCGAATACGGCAGCCGTCACCGGATCACTCGACGTGCAGGTCTCCGACCAGCCCAGCTACAACGCCATCGCCGTCATTCCCGGCGGCGTCAGCTACGACTCGGCTACCGGCGACGCGCTCCACCTCGTAACCGCCCCGTCGAACCAGGTTCCGATGGACGTACCCCAGCTATTTTCAGTCGTCGCCGAGGGCGCAAATGGCGCTCCAGCCGGCGGAGTGACAGTCACCTACGCCGTCACCAGCGGCATAGCCACGCTCGGCTGCGGTCAATCCACCTGCACGGTCACAGCCACCGGCGACGGCCTCGCCACCATGCCGGTAACCGCAACCAACACATCCGTCGCCGTGGTAACAGCCTCACTCACCAACGGAGCCAGCCTGCAGGCGCATTTTTACGGAGGCACCCCGCCAGCGCTAACCTCACTCAGCCCGACGCTCTACCTCGCCGCCGGAGCAACCGTGCAGTGGCCCGTCGAAGCACTGGCACTCAGCGGCGGCGAGCCAGCCACCGGCCAGCACATCGCGTGGCAAAGCGCCACTGGAATCACAGCTCCGGCCAGCCCGTCCACCACCAACGCGGCGGGCCTGGCCACAACCACGCTAATCGCCGGGCCGCTTGCGGAGGGCCAGACGGCAACCTCCAGCGCCTGCCTCAACTCGACAAGCACCTGTGTAGCCTTCAGCGCCTTCGGCTCCCGGCCTGAATTCGCCACTCTCGCCGCCGTCTCCGGAACCAGCCAGAGCATCACTGCCTCCGCTACCCCCGCGCCAGTTGTCCTGCGAGTGCTCGACATGGACGGAAATCCCACGGCCGCAGGCATAGTCACAGTTAATCAGTCGCTCTACGCCTGGACGCCGCCCTGCCCCGCTCATGGCCGCTGCGCGCAGGCGCAATTGCTCGCCCAACAGACCGCAACCGTGACCTCGGCCTTGGACGGAAGCGTCACCATCACGCCGCTCACCGTGCCCGGCGTAGCCACCAACCTCGTCGGGCTTGCGGCCACCGGCAACGCAGGCAACCTCACGTTCACCATCGAGCAACATCCCTGACGAGTCTCGCAGCCGCGGTTTCCAGCGGCGGTTTCCAGCCCATCCTCGCTCTCCCCCATGCCCGATGTAAACTGAAACTCCATAGAGATAAAGGCTGGGAGGTCAAGACTGCCGATGCCGAAAGACACCGACGCTTGGACGCCAACCACCCATCCGGAGAGGCGGCGATCAGCCACCGATCGTCGCCAAAGCCGCCGCGATGACTCTCTGGACATCGCCAAAGGCTTTGGGATCATCTTCGTAGTACTGGGCCACTGCCTGGATGGGCTCAAATCATCTGGCTATTTCCCGCCCGAGCTGTCCTGGCCCACGCTTGCAATTTACCTCATTTATCTCTTTCACATGCCGCTGTTTTTCGTCGTTTCGGGCCATCTTGCCTCGGGCAAGCATCGCCCCGTTCGGGCCACCCTGACCAAGCTGCTCACGACCATCGTCTATCCCTACTTTCTCTGGTCGATCCTCGCGGGGCTGGCGCTGGTCCGTCTCAGCAATTACACCAACAACCAGCCGCCAATCTCATCTCTGTACCACATTCTCTGGGCGCCTATCGTTCCCTACTGGTTTCTCTATGCGCTGTTCTTCTGCCACCTGTGGTATCTGGCGATTCGCAAGCTCTCCCACCGCGTTCAGATGGTAATCGCCGTCGCCGTCTTCTTAGCGCCGTTGCTGCTGGCGCGTTATATCCCGCTGATGAACGTGCCCATAGTCTTTGAAACGGTCCGCGGATTTCTCTACTTTGTCCTCGGAGTCGTATCCGTCGCTCAGGTGCGGCAATTTGGCCGATGGACAGCCATCGCCGCAACCATCCTTTTCCTGCTCTTCGCGACCGTCTTCTACCAATCCCAGTTAGGCGGAGCCTACGGCGTCATCGCAGTGCTCCCCGCTGCAATTTCGGGCATTGTGGCCACGCTGGCATGGTCGCGCATGTTCGCGGGAGTTCATGGCCGATTCGCCCGAGCCCTGGCACTGACCTTCGTCTTCCTGGGCCGCTATTCGATGAGCATTTACGTCATGCACATCTTCTTCACTGCCGGATTCCGCATCGCGCTCAAGCGGCTGGCCTTCACGCCCTCCGCGGCCACCACGATCCTTGAGATTGCCGGCGCAACCGTCCTGGGAGTCGCCCTGCCGCTGGGTATTAACTGGATCGTCAGCAAGTTCGACCTGGACACCTGGTTCGGCCTCCAGCACATGGAAACCAGCTAGAGAATCATCTCGTCTCGCCAATGTCGATTCCGCATTTCCGCGTGATTTTCGCTCTTATTTGCCCTCCACCGGCATCATAAAGGTGAGGAATTGCCATCATCATGAGCCAACTAACCGCCAAGTCCCCGTCAGAATTGGGCCGCAGGCCGCGCGTGGCCATCGTGGGAGGCGGCTTTGCCGGAATCAACGCCGCCCTCGAACTTGGCAAGCTGCCGGTGGACGTAACCGTAGTCGACCGCAGAAACCACCACACCTTCCAGCCTCTGCTCTACCAGGTAGCACTGGCCGTGCTCTCACCCGCCCAGATCGCCCAGCCCATCCGCACCATCGTCAGAAAGCACCCCAACACCGAAGTGCTGATGGATGAGGTGGAGCAGATCGACGCCGGCGCTCGTCGGCTTCAGCTCGCCAGCGGAGCGACAATCTCCTACGACTACCTCGTCCTCGCCACCGGCGCAACCCACTCCTATTTCGGCCATGAAGAGTGGGCGCAGTTCGCCCCCGGCCTCAAATCCATCGAGGACGCCATCGAAATCCGCCGCCGCGTCCTCCTCGCCTTCGAACTGGCCGAGCGCCACATGCTAGAGCACGGCTGGCATCCTCCGCTCGATTTTGCCGTCATTGGCGGCGGTCCCACCGGGGTCGAGCTCGCCGGAGCAGTCTCAGACATCGCCCGCCTCTACATGCGCAGCGACTTCCGCCACATCGACCCAGCCAAAGCACGCGTCCTGCTCATCGAGGGCTCTTCGCGCATACTATCGACCTTCCCACCCGACCTTTCCGACAAGGCCCTAAAGCAGTTGGAGGAGATCGGCGTTGAGGTCTGGACCAACAAGCACGTCAGCGAGATAGGCGCAGGCTTCGTCAAAATCGGCGACCAGAAGATCGAAGCCGTAGTAATTCTCTGGGCCGCCGGAGTAGCCGCTTCCCCGCTCGGCCGCATGCTCAACCTGCCGCCTTCAGGCCCGCACCCTGAAGTCGACAAGCGCGGAGCAGTAATCGTCGACCAGCAGCTCAACCCCGTCGGCCTGCCCGAAGTCTTCGTCTGTGGCGACCTCGCCCACTTCGAGCAGGACGGCCATCCCGTCCCCGGCGTCGCCCAGCCCGCCATGCAAATGGGCCGCTTCGCCGCCAAAGCCATCGCCGCCGACCTGGCAGGCAAGCCGCGCCCCAATTTCCGCTACTTCGACAAAGGAGACATGGCCACTATCGGCCGCCACGCCGCTGTAGCCAAGATCGAGTGGCCATTCAAAGCCCACTGGGGCGGATTCATGGCCTGGCTCACCTGGCTGGTCATCCACATCTACTTCCTCATCGGCTTCCGCAACCGCATCACCATCTTCGCCACCTGGGCCTGGACCTACTTCTCCTTCAAAGACGGCGCAAGACTCATCACCGGCGACCAGCGCCTCTCCGGCTGGGAAGAAGCCACCGGCGGCTCCGCGCATGACCCAGTGAACTCAGTCCCAGGCCAGATGCCAGTTCCCCTGCCGCCACAAGACTCAATCGAAGCCCTGGCCGGCAACACCGGCAAGCAGTCGTCCTAAGCGGAATCTGGCGGGCCCTTTGCGCCAAATGCAGTCGAAGGACACGCGTCTCCTCGGCCCATGAGGTTCTTCGCCTGCTATCTATGCTCTGGCCACAACACGGGGAAAGCTGTTATGCCGCAGGGTCCACAAATGCAGCCGAAAGAGAATTGGCACACAGCGCAGCACGAAACCGAACGACGGATGGTACTCCCTTCGCTGGTTCAGCAAATCCTGCAATGTTCTATCTCGACCCAGACGAGCGTTGAAGAATGCAACTTCGTCGCTGAGGGGAGCCGTCTTCATCCGATAGCAGAAATAGCAGCCGTGCAGCGAGTGCTTGAGTATAGTCATCGCATACTTTGTCGCGTCGGAAAGCACCGGGAACGCAGCGGCGCAAAACAGGATAAAGGCCGTTGATCTGAAAAGTGATTTGAACACGTCAAGGCGGCGCAGAGAAGGTAAAGGCACGAGGCTCAGCAGCTCCTCGCCCCAGACAGTCTTGGCTGAAACAATCACGCTCGCAAGAAACATCCGCTCAAGGAACATCTCTTCGGCGCTACGCAGGCCGAAGATCCGCGTAGCGTCCCCCGAAATGAGGTCGGCTCGGCCGCAGAGAAAGCAGGAGTGTGTATGCCCTCCGGCGTGTTCAGCGAAGCTCTCCAGCGGTTTTTTAGGCCGCCTCTCAGGCAATCGAAAACCGTGCATTATTTCGAGCTCAGTCACCTCAGCGCGAAGGAGGTGCCTGTCTTCCGGAGATGTTTCGTCGGGGACGACGATGATCAGATCCACATCGGATGACTGCGAGAAGGCGCCGCTCGCTGCACTTCCAAACAGAATCACGCTGACAAGAGAAACCACGCCACCTGTGTGTAATTGCGCGACTTCATCCAGGTACTGTTGAACGCGACTCGCCATCTTCCACCTCCAGCCATTCAAACAAAACTGTCGTCCTGGGGGAAAGTTGGCGCGCTCTTTGCATCAAACGGAGCCGAAGGACCGCGTTCTGTCAGTCCATTTGAAAGAGTGTTACGTCGTAGGAAGACGGTTTTCGGCTACTGGCCTACCACTGTGATTGCCGTGGATAAACCGCCAGTTGCGACTCCGGTTGTTCCCGCGCTGGCCAGGGTTCCATCGCTGTTGACCGTGTAGATCGAAGTGGCGCTACCTTCATTGGTGACATAGACGAACTTTCCGGTCGGGTCGAAGCTGATGCGGAAAGGTTCCGGGCCAGTGGCGATGGTAGCCGTCGGGTTGGTAGCGGTTGAATTCAGCGTGAGGTTGCCGGTGTCGGGATCGATGGTGAACATCGAGACGGCGCTGTCGAGGCGGTTGACAACGTAGGCAAACCTGCTGGTTGGATCGACGGCTATTCCTGTGGGCGCATTGCCGGCGGCAACGGTAGGCGGAGTGTTCGGCGTCAGAACTCCGGTCGTCGGATTGCGCGTGTATTGCCAGACACCATCGGTGTAGGCGCCTCCGGAGAGGTTATTCACCACGTAGGCGAACTTGCCGGAGGGAGCAACGACGACCTGCCACGGGATTCCGCCAGAGTATACGGTGGCGGGCGAGGTAGGAGTGAGCAGTCCGGTGGTCTGGTCGATGTTGTACATGAAGACTGCGCCGCCGTCGCTCAGCGACGCTGTTACATAGAGGAACTTGCCCGTCGGGTCTACGGTCAGGAAGCTTGGGTCTGAAAGGAGCTCGCCGGGGATCAACGTTGACACGGAGGCCGGCGTCGTCGGGCTCAGGACGCCTGTTTTCTGGTTGATGGTGAACATGGAAACCGTACTGTCGTCGCTGTTAGCCGTGTAGACGAAACGTCCCAGCGGGTCGATTGCGATTTCCTGAGGAAACCATCCGGTGGGGACTGTAGCAGGTGTGGTTGGGCTCAGGACTCCGGTCTTGGAGTTGATGGCATACATCGAGATGGTGGACAAATCGGACGCATTGGAGACAAGGTTGGCGACGTAGGCAAATCGCCCGAGCGGATCGACGACCATCTCTTCCGAGTTGTCTTGCGGCAACGCGTATCCGGTGGAGACGGAAGCAGGCGTCGCGGCAGTGAACTGGCCAGTGCACGAGTTGAGCGTGAACATGGAAACTGCGTAGCCGGTCAGGACATAGGAAAATTCGGGCTTGGATGCAGGCACGCATGCGGCCGGAATGGAATGAGTCGGATTTCCGCCGCAACCGGCGTCAAGCAGGGCCACAACGCAGAGGATCGCAGGATAAAAACGGGCCAATTTCACTTGGTGCTCCTTCTCGAATCAAGAGACAGCACAATCTTACTGCCTTGTTAGCAGAAGTTCAGGTTTTTTCCGCGGCGTCTCGAATTCCGAAGTTACCGAGATTACATTGTTTTCGGTAACTTTTTCGGAGATAGCAGCCGATGCGACCTCAGTCGGAGCAAATCGCCAAGTCACTCAGCGAACGAATCACCGCCCCCGAACTACCTTGTCACTGCCATAGCGCTCATGAGCCGCCGCCCCAGGTGTGGGATACACAAATAGAATCAAGGCCAAGAGCCCGCGCTATCCCCACCATCGCCAGACAACCGCCCGAAAAGCGTTCTCTGAGTAAATCAGTAGATCGCTCTTCACAAATCTCACGAATCCACACCGCGAGCGACCATAGTAATCTGAATAAGCGATGCTGGACCTGAATTTTGTACGCAATAACCTGACTTTGGTGGAAGAAAAGCTGCGCGCACGCGGCGCAGACCCGGCTTTCCTGCTGGGCGATTTTCACTCGCTGGACGCTCGCCGTCGCGAGGCAATTACCCAGGCAGAGCAGTGGAAAGCCCGGCGCAATGAGCTGAGCCAGCAGGTTGGCGCTTTGAAAAAAGCCGGCCAGGACGCGACCGCCGTAATGGATGAAACCCGCGCCCTCAAAGAGCAACTGGACGCGCTCGATACCGCCGCCGCCGCGCTCGACGAAGAACTGCGGCAAGCCTTGGCTCGAATTCCCAACCTGACGCGGGACGAAGTACCCGCCGGCGCTTCCGAAGCAAACAATATCGTAGTCAAGACCTGGGGCCCGATCCCAACTCCCAATTTCGCGCCCAAGCCGCATTGGGAGATCGGCGAAGCGCTTGGCATCCTCGACCTCGAACGCGCGACCAAGCTGAGCGGCGCGCGTTTCTCGGTCTTGAAAGGCGCGGGAGCACGCCTCGAACGCGCCCTCATCAACTTCATGCTCAACCGGCACACCCTGCCTTTGGATCTTCAATCCGGCCTGCACGGTTATACCGAAATCCTCCCGCCATTCATGGTGAACAGCAAAAGTCTCTTCGGCACCGGCCAGTTGCCCAAGTTTGGCGAAGACCTCTTCCGCTGCGCCGACGGACCCGAAGATCCCGGATTCGTCGAAGGCCAGTACCGGGACAACGATCACTGGCTGATTCCGACCGCCGAAGTACCGGTCACCAATCTCTACCGCGACGAAATTCTCGAAGAGTCGAAGCTGCCCATCGCGTTCACCGCCTACACGCCCTGCTTCCGCGCCGAAGCTGGTGCCGCCGGCCGGGACACGCGAGGCATCATCCGCCAGCATCAGTTCCAAAAGGTAGAGCTGGTCAAATTCGTGCGTCCTGAAGACTCGGACGCCGAGCACGAAAACCTGACCCGCGACGCCGAGTCAATCCTCGAAGCGCTGGAACTGCCCTACCGCCGAATGCTGCTCTGCTCCGGCGACATCGGCTTTTCAGCCGCCAAGACCTACGATCTCGAAGTCTGGCTGCCCGGCCAGGGACTCTACCGCGAAATCTCTTCCTGCTCCAACTTCGAAGCGTTTCAAGCGCGGCGCGCTAATATTCGCTACAAGACGGCTGCCGTGGGCGGCGCGAAAGGCAAGAACGAGTTTGTCCACACGCTCAACGGCAGCGGGCTTGCCATAGGCCGCACCTGGCTCGCGATTCTCGAAAATTATCAGCAGGCGGATGGCGCCGTCACCATCCCTGAAGTACTCAAACCCTATATGGGCGGCTTGGAGCGGATCACCCCGCAGTTGTAAAGTTTGTTAAGGCAGCATGACAGAAAGCCGGATGCAAAACCCGATGCAAAAGACGTTGAAAAGTTATTTTTTCTGGACTCACCAGCGGGGCAGTTTTCACTACGACGTGATGGTGACGCTGATTCTGGCATTCATCTTTATCACTCCGCATCTGTGGAACTTTGGAGATAAGCCCTCGACGATTGGCGCTCTGGCCGGCCCGATTCAGGTAATCGGCGACGGCGATCACGGACTGGTAATCACCGTGCCGATGGAAAACGTCGGAGTCAGCCTCTCTGCCGACACCAGAACCGTCCGCAAAGCGCTTCACCGGGCCATCCAGCCGGTCACCGGCGACGCAGTTTCCGTGGTGCGCTGGGAGACGATTGCCGACGCCACCGGCCAGCCCACCGCCTGGAAGGTCTGGGCGCACCGTTAATCGCCCGCCTGCCTTGGCATCTTTCCTCGCTTCCTTCTCATCTATTGGAATTGCTGTTGAAACCGAGCGAATTATGACCGTTGAACGCACTCCGGTAAGCCGAAAAATCGTTATCCTCGCCACGCTCCTCATGCTCTCCACCGGGAGCCGCGGAGCATTCGCCGCGGACGACTTGAACAAAGTCCTGGCCGCGCTCGACGCCTCGGCAGCGATGTTCAAATCAGCGCAGGCGGATATCAGTTGGGACCACGAGCAAGTCCAGCCCGTACCCGATTCTGAAGTGCAGGTTGGCACCGTGCTCTTTGAACGCAAGAGCGGCCAGGTGCAGATGGCGCTGCACATTAAGACCGACAACGGCAAGCCGATCCTCAAAGACCTGGTCTATGCCGGAGGAACCGGCAAGCTGTACGACCATCAGTTGAAGCAGGTGGAAGTCTTTCAAGTGGGCGACAAGCAATCCCAGTTGGATGCGTTTCTGACCCTCGGCTTCGGAGGCAGCGGCAAGGACCTGCAGAAAAACTGGACCGTCACCTACGCCGGCACTGAATCCGTAGGCGGAATCTCAGCCGCCAAACTGCAACTGATCCCGCGAGACGCCAGCGTAGCCAAAACCACTCCCAAGGTCCTGCTTTGGATCGACGTGGCAAAAGGAGTTGCGCTCAAGCAGCAGCGCTTCGAACCGTCGGGAGATTTTGTCCTGCTCACCTACACCAATCTTCACCTCAACGGTCCAGTGCCATCAGGCTCCTTCGATCTCAAGACCCCACCGGGAACGCAGGTCGTGAATCACTAAATTTGTCCATCAAGATTGCCGTTTGTCGGTCTAAGTAACCCCGATCGCGCAACGTCGTCCAGAAGCCGTAAATTACCGTGCCGATCCCAAATCGGAAGCCAATCCCGCCGTGCCAGGTCGCCCCTTCCGGGCAAAAATGCGGTGCAGCGCGATCCCGCCCAGAGCAAAAAGCATTGGAAAAAATTCCAGCGTATACCGAGTTTCCGGAGCCTCCACAGTGAGCAGCAGCAGGCTCCGCAGGATCAAATACGCAGCCAAATACGGCCAAAAACGCGGCCGATAGAGAAATCCCGCTAGCCCAAGCAGCAGAAAAAGCAGATTGACAAACCCATAAACCACGCTGAATCGAGTCTCCGGATGATGATTCCAATACTCCCACCAGCGCAGATCGATGGTCAGGTTTTCGACGCGTGGCCGCAGCGTCATATCCGCTAGGCGCCCGAACGGCATCAGCAGCCAGCTTCGGATGGGATGCGCAGATTCGCGTTCGCGCGCCAGGGCCTCGAAACGTGCATCGATGGCTGGCGTGATCTGCTGGTCGCGGTTGTAATCCGTAATGAGTTTTGCAGTTTGCGCGCGCTGCGCTGGCGAGTCGAATGCTTGCGATGGAAGGTCCTCCATCGCGATTTCGCCGTCGGGGACGTTCCAGTAAATCTCATTCGTGCAGGTGAAATCGAGGCACCATGTGCTCACCCAGCGCTGCCAGCCCAGGTGCGGATCTTCGCCGGGATCGTTGGCGTAGCGCGGCGCAAGCGGCTCGAAGACGTGGAAAATATGCAAGTTGCGAGCCGTCCATGCAACGAAAGGCAGCATGGAGACCAGTGCGCAAAGCAGGCCCCTGCGCAGCGCCGGTAAGAGCTTGACGCCTGCCGGACGCGAAAGAACCAAGGCTGGCCATAAGGCAAATGCCAACAGCGCTCCATCCGGGCGCAGCAACGCCGCGTAGCTAATGGCCAGGGTGAAAACGAGCAGCGGCTGCCAACTGAATCGCGCCGAATTCCCGTCCCTGCGAAGCTCTGTGGAATCCCACCCGGACAAGGTTCGTTCGAGAGACCAGAGAGCCAGGCAGATGGTGTCAAAGGTGAGCGACTCCGTGAGCGGCGCTGAGGCGTAGACGGCCGTGAAGGGGCACATGGTGGCCAGCCAGAGCGTGTTGAGCCCGGCGCGAGGACTGGCTATGCGGCGGACGAAGTCGGCGAGGAACAGGCAGGCGGCTAGTTCGAGGGCGATCTGAAGCAAGACCACAGCCCGGTAATTTTCCACTCCGAAGAGCCGGAAGCACGCTGCGAGAAAGAGCGGATAGCCCGGCAGGCGAATCAGCGTGGAGTGGACCACACCGCTGCCGTCAGTCAGGGCAAACTGACCATGCCGCAACATGTTCCTGGCCAGACTGCCATAGATAAGAGCGTCCCCGCCAATCTGTGGAAATGCCGACCACATCCATAGACGCAGGATCAGCCCGCCAAGCAGTGCGGCGATAGCGCGCCATCCAAGCCAGCCGGCTCGGGGCCAACGTCCGGGGCCATTTCCCGGCAACGGGGCTGCGCGCCAGCTTACACTGGTATCTGACGTGGGCGGCCCATCAACCCTGGCCGACCCTGTCTCGTTCCGGGATTCCGATGCGGGTGCGATATCTGGCTTACCACTTTCGGGCGCAGAATTCTGCGTCTCTGCTTTCTGTCCCGCCTTGGATTGACGCACCGAACCTGCTTCCATACGATTCGAGTGTAACCTCGGGGTTCCGCTTCGACAGAAATCATCGCAGACTAACCCTGCCAGCCCGGATGCGGCCCGAGCCAGAAGACGACTATTCCTCATGACGCCTGATCGACAGATTTTCTTCGACCCGCAACGAAAACGTTGGAAGCGCCTGCGCCGCATCCTGGATGTGGCCGCACTGCTGTTCACCGTGGTGGTGACCATCTTCATCTACAACGTGTTTCGCACTCAGCGTCTTCCGGAATTGCTGCTGCCGACGACCAAGCATAATTTCAAGCCGGTGACCGATCGCCAGTCTGACATCCTGCGGGCGACCAAGGCGCATGAGCGGCTGGCGCATCGGAAGGATACGCGCAAGGCTTCGGATATTCCCTTCAACTCCGGCGAGGGCGTGCGCGCCGCTTTTTACGTGCCTGACGATCCAGCCAGCTATTCGTCGTTCAAAGAACACGTACACCAGATCGACATTCTATTCCCGCAGTGGCTGCACGTTTCTGAGCCGGACGGAAACCTGGTGGCGTTGAGCAGCGATTTCAAACACGAGTATCCGGTCGTCGATAGCCACGGAGTGCATGATCCCGACGAGTCGGACAAGATCAAGCATGTGGTCCAGGAAGCCAAGGAAGATACTGAGATTTTTCCTCACCTGACCAGCTTTAACCCAAAGAACCAAAGCTTCGATCCGGCGATTGGCGCGGTCTTGCTGGACCCGGTCAAGCAGACGATGCTGCGCGAGCAGATCATGCGCTTCCTGACTGGATTGCCCTATTATCACGGACTTTCCCTGGACTTTGAGAATTTACCGGACAACGCAGACGAAGCGTACATGAAGTTCGTTCAGGACTTGTACACGGAAATGCACGCGCACAACCTGCGTCTGTACGTGAACATTCCAGCGTCCATGGACGATGCCGATTTAAAGCGCTTCGCAGCGAATGCCGATGGCCTGATCGTGATGAATTACGACGAGCACGAAACGACAAGCGATCCCGGTCCCATCGCTTCGCAGCCGTGGTTTCTGAACAATCTGGTGCGCGTGCTGAAGGTGGTGCCCAAGCAAAAAATCATCTGCGCGGTGGGCAACTTCGGCTACGACTGGACGATGTCGATCCCTGACCCGAAGGACAAGAAGCATCCTAAGCCCAAAGTGCTCGATACCGAGGACCTGCATGTGCAGGATGTCTGGCAGCGTGCCTCGGATGCCGATGCGGATCTAGATCTGGATTACGACTCGCTGAATCCCCACTTCGCCTACATCGATGAAGACAACCATGTCCGCCATGTCGTGTGGTTTCTCGATTCGGTAACGCTGCTCGATGAAATGCGCGGCGCGCGCGCGCTGGGGTTGCAGACCTTTGCGCTGTGGAGACTTGGCGAGGAGGATCGTTCGCTATGGGCGATATGGGACAAGCCCAGCAGTCCCGATTCTCTCGCCGCCCTGAACTCCGTACCGCCCGGCCATGATTTGGATGTGGAAGGCACGGGAGACATCATCCGCATCACCGGAACTCCCAAGCCGGGCAAGCGAAATGTGCAACTGGACACCGACGAACCGGACCCGCGACGGCGACTGATCATCGACGAGCACATGGACGAATATCCCCTCGGCTACCGGGTAGAGCAGTTTGGCTATCATCCAACCGAGGTGGCATTCAGCTTCGACGATGGGCCCGATCCGACCTGGACGCCCAAGATTCTTGACGTTCTGAAGAACAAGAATGTCAAAGGTACCTTCATGCTGATTGGTGAGGAGGCGCAAGAGAATGTGGGCTTGATGCAGCGGGTGGTGCGTGAGGGCCACGAGATCGGCAACCACACGTATACGCATCCCGACATCAGCGAAATTTCGCAGCGCCAGATGCAACTGGAGCTGAATGTGACGGAGAGGCTGTTTGCCAGCAAGCTGGGGATTCAACCGCTGTACTTCCGGCCGCCATACGACATTGATGAGGAGCCGGATACCGACGATCAGGCCGAGCCAGCGTATCGCGTGCAGCAGATGGGCTACACCATCGTGGGCAACAAGATCGACACAGACGATTGGAACGAGCATCCTCGCAAATCGCCGCAGGAGATCACGAATTCCGTGCTCGCTCAACTGCAGGACATGAAGACCAAGCCGCAGTTTCAGGGCAGCATCATTCTGATGCACGACGGCGGCGGTAACCGCGCTCCGACTGTTGCCGCTCTGCCCGTACTGATTGACGCACTGCGCGCGCATGGATACACGATCGTCCCCGTCTCGGCGCTGATGGGCAAGACTACGGCAGAGGTCATGCCGAAGATTACCCCGCTGCAGTTCTGGCGCGCGCGGGCGGATTCAGTGGCCTTCAGCATACTTGCCTTGTTTGGACACTTCATCGTAGACGTCTTCTTTGTGGGTGACGTGCTGATGAGCGCGCGACTTATTCTGGTGGGAATTCTGGCGATTATCGACCGTCTCAGGAAGCATCGGACCGGATCGCCGGAGTTTACGCCGCGAGTGGCAGTGCTGGTGCCGGCGTTTAACGAAGAGACGGTCATTGTGCGCACAGTGCGCTCAGTGCTGAACTCCAGCTACACGAATCTGCATGTGGTGGTGATCGACGACGGATCGAGCGACCAGACAGCAGAGGTAGCGTGCGAAGCATACGGGCCAGAGATTGCGGCCGGCAAAGTCGCCGTGCTCAGCAAGCCGAATGGCGGCAAGGCTGCTGCCCTGAACTATGCGGTCGAGCAGCTTACCGAGGAATTCTACGTGGGTATCGATGCGGACACGGTGATTGCACAGGATGCGATTGCCAAGCTGATGCCCCATTTCGAAGACCCGCTGGTAGGCGCGGTTGCGGGCAACGCCAAAGTGGGCAATCGCGTGAATCTTTGGACGCGTTGGCAGGCGCTTGAGTACATCACCAGCCAGAATTTTGAGCGCCGGGCCTTGAATCTTTTCAACGTGGTGACGGTGGTGCCGGGAGCGATTGGCGCCTGGCGGACCGCGCCAGTAAAGGCGGCAGGCGGGTATCCGCTGAATACTGTCGCGGAGGACGCAGACCTGACCATGAGCCTGCTGGAGCAGGGGCTGAAGGTGGTGTATGAAGATCGCGCACTGGCCTTTACCGAGGCGCCCGTCAATGCAAAGGGGTTGATGCGGCAGCGCTTCCGGTGGTCGTTTGGGACTCTGCAAGCAGTGTGGAAGCATCGCGCGGCATTTGCGCGCAACAAAGCGATGGGACTGTTCGCGCTACCCAATATCATCGTCTTCCAGATGCTGCTCCCGCTGGTGTCTCCGTTTATCGACATCATGTTCATGTACGGCATCGTGCAATTCTTCCTGGATCGCTACTACCATCCTGAGACCGCGAGCACAGCCTCTTTCGAGAAGCTTCTGGCGTATTTCCTGGCCTTTATGGTGATCGATTTTGTGACTTCGTCAGTAGCATTCAGCCTGGAACGGAAACATCCCGCAAATAAGGGCGACGGCTGGCTGCTCTTCCACATCTGGCTGCAGCGGTTTGCATACCGCCAGGTGTTTTCGGTAGTGCTGTTCAAGACGCTGAAACGGGCGATCGATGGACGGCCGTTCAACTGGGATAAGATCGCGCGAACAGCGAAGATGAGCAGACAGACAGAGAAGTTGATGGAAGGGGCGTAGCCGCTAGCGTCATGTCTCTAAAGTTTTCGTCACAAAATTGTCATCCTGAGCGCAGCGAAGGATCTGCTGTTTGTTTGAGTTGGCAACTCATTGCAACTTCCGGAATAGGCGGCGAACTGCGGAGACATGACACTAGAGGACTACGCCGCTATCCCCGCTTCCAGCGGTTTTAGCTTTGTGCGCTTCTTTTTGGAAGCTAACCATAGATCATGCTGGATTTGAAAATCCCCTTATTTTGCGAAGAGATCTTTCGCATGTTGGAGGGTACGGGCTTTAGCCCCTGAGGGAATGCCGCTACCTGCACAAAGCTTCCTTGGCTCATGCTATGGCTTGGCGCCTGTACTAGTCGGCGGAAGAGTTCGCAAATAGGCGATGATCTGCCAGCGCTGCTCTTCTGGGAGCGAACTCCACGGAGGCATGCCTTTGTAGGGATTGCCGTGCTGGAGCATCCACGCCAGGTCGCCGTCTGTGGCATGGCGAATGCGAGGACTGCGCAGGCTGGGACGGCTGCCCCCGGTATTTCGCCCATTGGCGTCAGCGCCATGACATTTGGCGCAGTTCTGGGCGAAGAGCGCTTTGCCGGCTGCCGCAGCCTGCGGCTGATGCCCCAGCGGATTGGTACGAGCGTGATCTTCGTCCGGGACACGGTGCAGCCATTTGCCGTCGAATTGGCTGGTCGAGCCCATGTTCGAGCCCATTTGTCCAAGAGCGCTGGCGGACATGATCGTGAGAATGACGATGAGACTCATGAGTGGGAGTTTGGACTTCATTACAGTTTCCACCCTTTGAACATATCGCGGCTGGGCTAGAGCTTTTTCAATTCGAGTGTTAACAAGACTTCGGGTGCCCCATCCATTGTGCGTCGTTTGCACAATGGGTGGGATACCACAGATATTCATCTCGTCTGTAAACGGCTAGACCAAAACGCTCTAGCCGGCGCGAGATCTGGACTCGGGAGCGGCGACAGAGGATTGTTCTCAGGCTATCGCACGAACGTGCAAGCGCCAATTGCATGGAATTAACTCTGTTTGGCGTAGAATGGAGGTAGTGCTTGGTAACTCGGCACCCCGCAGCAGCCCCAATCATCCTCAATCTCACCGCAGATTTGGCATCCGTTCGGAGTAAAAAGCGCGCAGAAGTGTCCCATATCCTCGGCTAATCGTCCCATATCGACACCCAAAAAAGATCGTAAGTAATTCATTCCGTTGTAGATAAGCCAGAAAAGCAATACCACCCCCGGGGTTTTCTGCTCTTTTTCATCGTTTTCGGTAGCAGAGGCTGCATTTTCCATTCATGCAATTGCCTTCGGATTGTCCTGAAAGAGGCGACTGGACTTCTCTTCCTCGGCTAAACTTGAAAGGCTATGACTTTCGCTACGATCTCCGGAATCCAACAGCGCTCGCCTCAGGGCGAGTTTGTGAATGAGCCTTTTGTCAACTTTGCCGCGCCTGAGAATGCGCGGGCAATGCGCGCGGCGCTGGATAAGGTGGCGCAGCAGTTGGGCCGGGAGTATGACCTGGTCATTGGCGGGCATCGTGAACGCACTTCAGGGAAGATTCGCTCGCTGAACCCGGCGCGCCCGGCGCAGGTGGTGGGCGTTCACCAGAAGGCCGGCGCGGAACATGCGCAGGAAGCGATGGATGCGGCGCTGCGCGCGTTTCACTCGTGGAGCCGTGTATCTGTTGACGTGCGGGCATCGCTGCTGCTGAATGCGGCTGACATCATCCGTGAGCGCAAATTGGAGTTTGCCGCCTGGCTGACCTATGAAGTCGGCAAGAACTGGGCTGAGGCCGATGCGGATGTGGCCGAGACCATCGACTTCCTCGAATTTTATGCGCGCGAGGCGCTACGTTTGGCGACAGCTACGACGCCAATCCAGTTGCCGGGAGAGCGCAATCGGCTGCTGTACATTCCGCTGGGGGTGGGAGCTGTGATTCCGCCGTGGAACTTTCCTTTTGCGATTATGGCCGGCATGACGGCGGCTGCGATTGTGACCGGGAACACGGTGATCCTGAAGCCCTCAAGCGACTCGCCGACAATTGCAGCGCAGTTCATTGAAGTGCTGGAAGAGGCGGGTTTGCCGGCTGGCGTGGTCAACTTCTGCCCAGGGTCGGGAGCGACCTTTGGCAACGCGATTGTCGAGCATCCCAAGACGCGGTTCATCGCGTTTACCGGATCGAAAGCGGTTGGGCTTGATATTCATGAGCTCGCTGCGAAGACGCAGCCGGGGCAGATATGGATCAAGCGGACAGTGCTGGAGATGGGCGGCAAGGATTCGATTCTGGTTTGCGCAGATGCGGATGTGGAGGACGCGGCAAATGGAGTTGTGGCAGCGGCATTCGGGTTCAGTGGGCAGAAGTGCTCGGCTTGCTCGCGGGCGATTATCGCCGCGCCGATCTATGACACCTTCGTCGAGAAGGTGCGGGAGCGAGTCGTAAAGCTGACGGTGGGTGATCCGGTCGAGAATCACAGCATGGGGCCGGTGGTGAATGCAAGCGCGATGGAGAGCATTCTTGGATATATCGAAAAGGGTAAGACGGAGGGCCGGCTGGTTTCTGGCGGACACGCGGTAGAAACGGAAGCTGGCGGTTATTTCATCGAGCCTACAGTCTTCGCCGATATCGATGCAGATGCGGTGATTGCGCAAGAGGAGATTTTTGGGCCTGTGCTGGCGCTGATCAAGGTCGAGAGTTACGAAGAAGGTCTGGCTGTGGCCAACAACACTGAGTATGGCCTGACTGGAGCGATCTACACCGCAGACCGCGACCGGCTCAACCACGCCACGCAGGAGTTCCATGTGGGCAATCTCTACCTGAATCGCAAATGCACCGGGGCAATGGTGGGAGCGCATCCGTTTGGCGGGTTCAATATGAGCGGAACGGATTCGAAGGCCGGCGGCCCGGATTACCTGCTTCTGTTTACGCAGGCCAAGTCGGTTGCTGAGAAGTTGGGTGCCCAGGATTCGGCAGCTGCGAGCGATGGAATATAGCTTTACACGATTGGCGGGGCAACTCGGCTGGTGAGAATTCGCTCTAAGGGGTCAGTGATCTTGATTCTCAATTCATTGCAACCCAACCGAATGCTAGGAAGGCGCCACCGTGAAAGCAGCCACAATAGTTGGAATTCTCCTGATAGTAGTTGGAGTTGTTGGTTTTGCCGTGGGGGGCTTCTCCTTTACGCATGAGAAGAAGGATGTCGATCTGGGGCCGTTGCAGGTTGAGCACAAGAAGAAGGAGTCCGTGCCGATACCGCCAATTCTGAGTGGGCTCGCATTGGTGGGAGGAGTTGCCTTGGTAATAGTGGGAGCTCGAAGCAGGTAGTCGCGGCGGCCAGGCGGACTTTATAATTCAGGACTTTATAATTGAGGAGAAGACTATCTTATTTGCCGACGATTTATCTCGGCTTGAAAGCTGCCATGACAACTGACTCTTTGGAACACAGGCTCTTGATCGCCTGTGCGATTGCGCGCGAAGCGGGTGCTTTGCAGAAGCGGCGCTTTCTGGACCGCGAGGCGATGATTTACAAGTTCAAGGGCCCGCAGGACTACCTGACTGCGACCGATGGCGAAGTGGAAAAGCTGGTGCGCGGACGTCTGCTGTCGGCTTTTCCTGAGGACACCTTTCTGGGCGAAGAGGATGGCGGCCAGGTGAGCGATTTCACCTGGGTAGTCGATCCGATCGATGGAACTTCAAACTTTGCGCGCGGAATCCCATATTTTTGCGTGTCGATTGCCTTTGTACTTCGCGGAGTGGCTTCGATTGGAGTGATCTATCAGCCGATGTCGGACGAGCTATTCGCGGCAGCCAAAGGGATGGGCGCTACCGTCAATGGCGAGCCGCTCAAGACATCAACAGCGACGAGCCTGAACCGGTCTTTTATCGAAATGGGCCGCGCTTCGCGACAGCCGCAAGACGAATATCTGGCCATGTTGGGCAGCGTAATGAGCACTGGCGCGATGTTTCGCGGGGGCGGGTCTGGAGCACTGGCGCTGGCAAACGTGGCCTCGGGGCGCGTGGATGCATGCGCAGAGTTGCACATGTATTCCTGGGATTGCCTCGCTGGGCTTGTTCTGGTCGAGGAATCCGGCGGACGGACGAATGATTTTCTGGCCGGGGATGGCCTGCTGAAGGGAAATCCCATTCTGGCTGCCGCACCGGGTATTGCCGAGGCGCTTTCGGCGGTGGTAGGAGTTCCTCTCCTGGCGCAGCGGTAAGGCTGCTCGGATTTCACTTTCATCTCTCGCTATTCGCTTCGCCGTGATAGCGTGAATTATCCATTATGTCTGGCTATCTCCATCGCAAGCTGAAGCCGGAGGCCCTTGCGAAAGCGGCTGCGGGGTTCCTTGCTCTGTTAATGGCATCGGCAACGATTTCCGGTCTGCTCCCGGTTGCGGCGCAGGCTCAGCAAGCGCAACCTGATTCCGCACCGTTGGTGCAGCCTGGCGCACCGGGCGCGCCGAGCAGAACTCTTCCGCCCAATACCACCTCGTCTGCGCCTGGTCTTTCACAAGCCGACGTCGAGTTTATGCAGGGTATGGTCATGCATCATTCTCAGGCTGTCGAGATGACCGCGCTGATTCCATCTCACACACAGAATGAAGAGCTTCGTTCACTGGGCAAGCGGATCAGCCTGTCGCAGACCGACGAGATGAAGTTCATGCGAAGCTGGCTGGTAGCTCGCGGCGAGCCCACAACAATGAAAATGGACCCCATGCCGGGTATGGATATGGCCGGCATGGCGCTGATGCCGGGCATGTTGACTCCCCAGCAGATGGAAGCACTGCGCCATGCCATGGGGGCAGAGTTCGATCATCTGTTTCTGACAGGAATGATTCAGCACCACGGCGGTGCGCTGGTTATGGTGAAGGATCTGTTCGATTCGTCCGGCGCCGGCCAGGATGCCGATCTCTTCGAGTTTGCGACAGATGTCGACAACACCCAGCGAGCCGAAATCAGGATTATGCAAGAGATGCTTAAGGAGAATGAATGAACCGTATGCACCGCCTCGCTTTCCGTTTGGCCGGAGTGGCTTTTCTCGCGGCTGTCCTAAGTTCCACCTTGAGTGCTTTCCAGTCGCCGGCGCCGACGCCGGCTCCTCCGCCTGCAGAACCAGCAGCTGAACCAAAGGATCAGCCGCTCCCGCCGGGGGCAACGGGGTCAACGCTGAATGACCCGCGCGTGGGCCTGAAGCCCGGGCTCTACGACGCAGGTGAGGCTGCGATGGGCATACAGCACGTCGCGTTTCTAAAGAAGCCCGCCGCGTTTCAATTGTCGTCCACTGATCCCGACGATCCAGCAGTTCAGAAAGCGCTAGCCTTGATCGGCGTGAACGACACATCAAAAGTACCGAAAGCGATGCAGCTAGTGCTTGCCCAGCTCACATTCGCGAATTCGGACTTTGCATTCGCGGGCACGCACCTGTTTCAGGGGAACTTCTATGGGGTCAATTTTTACGATATCTCCGACCCGACGAAGATTTCGTTGACAGCATCGCTGCTGTGCCCAGGTGGCCAGGGCGACGTCTCTGTCTTCGGCAATCTGCTCTTCATGTCGGTCGAGATGCCGAACGGGCGCATAGACTGCGGCACACAGGGTTTCCCTGCTCCACCGCCGCCGGAGAAGGGACATGAGAATGACCGCCGGCCTCCACCAGCCGATCCGGCCCGCTTCCGGGGCGTTCGCATCTTCGATATCACGGATATCAAGAACCCTAAACAGGTTGCCGCTGTGCAGACCTGTCGCGGCTCGCACACACATACACTGGTGGTCGATCCGAACGACAAGAACAACGTCTACATCTACGTCTCAGGAACTTCGTTCGTCCGTCCGCCCGAGGAACTCGCAGGTTGCTCGGCTGAGACTCCCGACAAAGATCCGAACACCTCTCTGTTCCGAATCGATGTGATCAAGGTGCCGCTGGCTGCGCCGCAGGATGCCAAAGTGGTTTCCAGCCCGCGTGTCTTTATCGATCCCCGCACAGGCGCGCTCAATGGCCTGAACAATGGCGGAAGCCATGGTAAGGGTGCCGAGAAGCCTGCCGACACCAACCAATGCCATGACATTACGGTCTACTCGGCGATTGGGCTGGCGGCTGGCGCATGCTCGGGCAACGGCATTCTGTTGAACATCAAGGATCCAGTACATCCGGTGCGAGTAGACGCGGTGAACGATCCCAACTACGCCTACTGGCACTCGGCTTCATTTTCAAATGACGGGACGAAGGTGGTCTTCACGGATGAATGGGGCGGCGGCATGCAACCGCGGTGCCGGCCGACAGACCCAATGAACTGGGGCGCGGACGCGATCTTCAACCTGAAGGACGACAAACTGACCCTGGCGAGCTACTACAAGATGCCGGCGGCGCAGACGGACACAGAGAATTGTGTTGCCCATAACGGTTCTCTGATCCCGGTTCCTGGACGCGACATTGAGGTGCAGTCCTGGTATCAGGGCGGCGTCTCGATCATGGATTTTACAGATGCAGCGCATCCTTACGAGATCGGCTACTTCGATCGCGGTCCGGTCGACCCAAAAACCCTGGTGCTCGGTGGCCAATGGTCTACGTACTGGTACAACGGGTACATCTACGGGTCGGAGATCGCGCGCGGACTGGACGTCTTCAAACTGACGCCCACGAAAAATCTGACGCAGAACGAGATCGATGCAGCCAATCTCGTCCATCTCGGCGAGCTGAATGTACAGAATCAGCAGAAGATCACTTGGCCTTCGAGCTTGGTTGTGGCGCGGGCGTATCTGGATCAGTTGGCGCGTTCTCAGGCTTTGCCAGCTAAGCAGATTGCGACGTTGAACAAGGCAATCGATCAGACGGAAAAGTCGCACCTCAAGAAGAAAGACACGGACAAGCTGGGCCGAATGGCGCCTTCGCTGGAGGAAAGCGCTACTTCAGCCAAGAATGTTGCGGACGCTCAGCGACTGCATTCGCTGGCGGATATTTTGAAGCATCCGACCGCATAATCGGTTGCCCACCCAAAGGAAACCCCGCCCGTGACGCGTTCGCGGCGGGGTTTTCAGTTTAGAGCAAAACCCAATAGCCTTATCCCGCGCAAGCGTCGTTCAGATGGATTTTTCTTGAGGGAAAATCCATTCGGCGGTAGCCGCTTCGAGAGACATCTATTGTGGTTTTGCTTTTGGGGCGAAGAAACGGTGAATCGGACCCCCAGGGGGAGGGCGTATTAATTAGGGTACAGACCGGGCACACTCCTGACAGGTTGAACCGGGGAGATATCTGACACTGCATCGGGGTCGTTTGGCGTAAAACGTCTGAATGGCATCTTTCTTGTAGTCGTCTCTTTCTATTGTGCGCGTTTTGGAATAATTACACGCAATCCGTGGATGGTGATTTCGACCGCTGCAGGCGCGGGTTTTCAGCGTTTTTTTGCTTTCGGGGGGCTTGACAGAAAGTTGGGGTGAACCCCTTGAGTGAGACAGATTGTAATTTGACAGTTCGCCGTTTGCTGTAAAGTGCTGTTCATTTTGGTGGGTCTCCGTCAGAACAGGCTCCCGGCTTGCTTTGCGAGGCCGTCCTCGGCGCCGTGTCCAGGATCGGGAGATTACCTCATGCCTCGGAAAACTCGGGCGGGACACTGTTGAGACGGCCGAAGGCGGACAAGCGGCTGCTGTCAGCTTGCCGCAGTCCTGAACTCTACTCGGAACGCTGCGCAATTTTCCAGCTTAAATTTGTGCATCGTGCTCACCAAGGCTGAAGGAGCAGCGTCTTCACGCCAGCCTTTTTATTTGGATCGAATTTTCCCGAACATTCTTGAACGTTGGTTCGTAGTTAACCGTTTGTCTGTCAGCGGCGTTGTACCGGGCAGTGAGCGTCCTGAAGATCAGCACAAATCGGGCGCTTGTCTCAGGGACTGATTTCTGTTGAAAACTCTACCGGGGGTGATGCTTGGGCGATCTTGGCGGGGATATAAAACACGCACTGCATATGTTTGTGAAGAATCCGGGGTTCACCCTGGCGGTGGTAGCTGCGCTGGCGCTGGGCATTGGGACCAACACGGCAATCTTTTCGGTGGTGGACACAGTGCTGCTGAAGCCGCTGAGCTACCCCGAGCCAGACCGCATTGTGCAGTTGCTCTGCACCGGGCCGGGCGGTGAAGGACCGTGCGGTTCGGCGACCAAGCTGCATGTGTGGCAGAACCAGACCAGCGTCTTTCAGGATGTGGCCGGTTACGACTTCGGCGGCGGCATGAACCTGACCGGGGCAATTCCCGAGCAGGTGCATGGCGTTCATGTGACGGAGCAGTATTTCCGAGTCTTCGGTACGCCGTTTGCGCTAGGCCGCGGATTTTCGAAGGACGAAGACCGGCCGCATGGCGGTAGCGTAGTGGTAATCAGCTATGGTCTCTGGAAACGCAAGTTTGGCGGCGACCCGCAGATTGTGGGCAAGAGCATCTCGATCGCCAATCTGCCTTATACGATCGTGGGGGTTACCGGGGCTGATTTCGATACGGATCCGCCTGCCGATCTTTGGGTTCCGTACCAGTTCGACCCGAATACCAAGGATCAGGCGCACTATTTTGTGGCCGCGGGACGAATGAAGACAGGCATAACGCTCGCCCAGGTGCAGGCGCAACTGAAGCTGGCGGCGCTCGAGTTCGACCGCAAGTATCCGGAGGTCAACCAAAGGGGCGGGTTTGATGCGCAACTGCTGAAGGACTCGGTGGTGAGCAATGTACGCTCGTTGCTGCTGGTGCTGATTGGAGCTGTGAGCTTTGTGCTTCTGATTGCCTGCGCCAATGTGGCCAACCTGCTGATGGTGCGGGCCGCATGCAGGAGCCGGGAGTTTGCCATTCGCGCGGCGCTGGGCGCAGGACGTGCGCGGATTATCCGGCAACTGCTAACGGAGAGCGTGTTGTTGGCATTGATTGGCGGCGGGCTGGGACTGGCGCTGGGAATGACCTGCGTGCGAGCGCTCTTGGCAGTCAGCACAGGAGAAATTCCACGAATCGGGGAAGATGGCGCGAGAGTTGGACTGGATTGGCGCGTAGCGCTTTTTACATTGGGAATTTCAGTGCTGACGGGGATTCTGTTCGGGTTGACTCCGGCGATTGGATCATCGAGGCCGGATTTGCACAGTGGGATGAAGGAAAGCAGCCGGGGATCGGGATCGAGTTTGCGGCATAACAAGATGCGCTCGCTGCTAGTGGTGAGCGAGGTTTCGCTGGCCTTGGTGCTGCTGGTGGGGGCTTCGCTGCTCATTCGGACTTTCGCAGCGTTGCGGGCGGTGGATCCGGGCTTTGACGCGCACAATGTGCTGACAATGGAGATGGCGTTGAACGGGCCTAGATTTGAAAAGACGGCCGGCGTGGCGCAAGTGGTGCGCATTGGGCGCGAGCGCCTGAACGCACTGCCGGGGGTGATGACGGCTGCGGCGACCGACTCCATGCCACTGCTGGGCGGGTTTGGACTGCCCTTCACCATTGTCGGCAGACCGAACAACGGGCAGCCGGATGGGGCGGGATGGATGGCAGTTTCGCCGGGGTATTTTGAGGCCTTCAAGATTCCGATTCTGCGCGGGCGCGAATTTACGGATAACGACACCGGTGGGGCGCAGGGCGTGGCGATCATCAACGAAGCAATGGCCAAGCAATTTTGGAAGAACGGCCAAAATCCGGTAGGGCAGCAGATCGTGATTGGACATGGAGTGGGGCCGGAGTTCGAAGAGCCGGCGCGGCTGATTGTGGGGATCGTGGGCGATGTGCGCGATGGCGGATTGAATCGCAATCCAGAGCCCAAGATGGTAGTGCCGCTGGCGCAGATAACGGATGGGTTGACAGAACTGAATTCAAAGGTGGCGCCAATTTCGTGGGTGATCCGAACGCGGCTGGAGCCGCATCAACTGGCGGCGGCGGCGAGCGAGGAACTGCGCAAGGCGAGCGGAGGGATTCCGGTTGCAAAGGCGAAATCGATGGACGAAGTTGTAGTGCGATCGACGGACAGGCAGGACTTTTTTATGCTTCTGTTGACCGTCTTTGGTGGCTCGGCGCTGGTGCTGGCGGCGATTGGGATTTACGGTCTGATGGCGTACTCAGTGCAGCAACGGACACAGGAGATCGGGATTCGCATGGCCATGGGAGCGAATCGCGAGCGGATTACCAAGATGGTGGTATGGCAGGGGATGCGGCTCGCGCTGGTGGGTGTGGTGATTGGCGTAGGCGCGTCTTTTTGGCTCACAAAGCTGGTGGCCAGCCTGCTCTATGGAGTCAAACAGTGGGATCCGATCGTGTTTGTGAGCGTGCCGGTGATCCTGAGCGCAGTGGCGCTCTTCGCGGTTTGGCTCCCGGCATTGAGAGCTTCGAAGCTGAACCCGATGGAGGCGCTTAGAACCGAGTGACGCAAGGCGCGGCGAAAATTTGAGATGGAAGGGTTGTAGGTGCGAAGTGCCTCATCTTGACCGGCATAATATGTCAGCCAAGATGAGGCGCCCGCTTTTCGGAGACCTGATCGGTTAAGTACCCGTGCGGCTTATGCTGTGGACTTTACTGGACCTGGGGCCTGATATCGAACTCGTTGAGGAGGCGGAGTCAGCCTGCTCTTCAGCTTCAATGTGGCTGCCGACCACAGCGGCCGCTTCAGCAAGGACGCGGTGATGCAGGGTGAAGAGGGCCAGTTCAAGGCGATCGCTGACGCCGGTTTTGTCATAGATGGAGCGCAGGTAGTTTTTGATGACCTGCTCGGTAGTCTTGAGCCGTGTGGCGATCTCACGGTTCTTGCAGCCCTGGACGATCAAGGCGACGATACGCATCTCCTTGGGAGTGAGGCGGTCGCGGACGCGAGTGCCTACCAGGTCCTCTTCAGGAGAATCTGCCTGTACGGCGTGGATGGGGTGCCAGATTTCGCCGGCGGCTACGCGACGGACACACTCGACCAGAGCTGAGCCCGTGGTATTGCGAAAGATGACGCCGCGAAAGCCTTGCTGAAGGAAGGGCGCGGGCAATTCGTTATTTTCGGCGATGACGATGCCGCGGCTACCCATAGTGTCAATAATTACGCGCAGGCGTCCCAGTTCAGATTTGAGTGAAGACGCGAAGACAACGATGGCGCCCGGAAATGTGCTAACCGCGTGCATCATGCGCTCGCTGTCGGAGCACTGCGCAATAATGCGCAAATCGTCATCCAAAGCAAGCACTTTGCCCATGCCGGCGCGGAAGATTGCCTGTGAGTCTGCAAGTATTAGCTTGTTCATTTTCCCCGCTTCGCCTCCCTGGATATCGGCCGTCAAGTAGTCGGGTGCGTAAATCGAATCCCCCGATTACGGTTTTCGCAGGCAATTGCGCCACATATTGTTATATCGGCGGCAAAAGCAACTACTTTGACGTGATCTGTTTCGCGACACCTGGAGAGAGAACGTATTCCTTTAGTAAGCAGGAAGGATGTGTCTTTTTGCCCATTCGTAACCAAACTTACCGCTTTCAGAGTACAAGGATGTTACGGATTGTGCCATTGAAATGATGATTTTTTGTCGTCTGTGGAAAATTGGCACGGAGTGAATGCAGTGGAAACAACGGCGCGTTGGAAGCGTCTACACTGGAAATCAGGCATTCGAACGACTATGACCAGACCAATCCTGCTTGCGGTTGATGACGACATCAGTGTTCTTGAAGCGGTGGTGCAGGACCTTCGCCGCCAGTATGGCGCAACCTACCGGGTGGTGCGCGCAGGCAGTGGGCAGGCGGCCCTGGATACACTGCGCCAGCTGAAGGTGCGCGAGGAATCCGTGGGTCTGCTGCTGAGCGACCAGCGCATGCCAGGAATGACGGGCGTGGAATTCCTGGAACAGGCCCGGGAGATCTATCCCGAGGCGCGGCGGGTGCTGCTGACGGCCTACGCGGATACGGAGGCGGCGATTCGGGCCATTAATACGGCCCGCATTCACTATTACCTGACCAAGCCCTGGGATCCGCCGGAGGAAAAGCTGTATCCGGTCCTAGACGATCTGCTGCAGGATTGGAATGCCGGCTACCAACCGAAATTTGAGGGATTGCGGGTGATCGGGCACCGATGGTCGCTCAAGGACCATCAGCTGCGCAGCTTTCTCTCGCGGAACCATGTTCCCTACCGCTGGCTGGATGCAGCAGCCAGCGATGAAGCGCAGCAGTTGCTCAAGGATCGCGGGCTGGATCCGGACGTACTACCGGTTGTGCTCTTTGCCGACGGCAGCGCGCTGGTGGATGTGGAGAAGGATGTGCTGGCCGCGCGGGTGGGGCTGCGGACGCAGGCAGCGCAGGATTTCTACGACATTATTGTCGTGGGTGCAGGTCCGGCGGGCCTCGCTGCTGCAGTGTACGGAGCATCCGAGGGGTTGAAAACACTGGTGATCGAGCCAATGGCTCCCGGTGGACAGGCAGGGTCTTCGTCGCGGATTGAGAACTACCTTGGCTTCCCTTCCGGCATCAGCGGAGCTGACCTGGGACGACGGGCGCATATGCAGGGGGTTCGCTTTGGCGCGGAATTCCTGACCCAGCGAGCAGTCGGGATGCGGGTGGAGGGGCAATACAGATTTGTGAAGCTGGCGGATGGGCGCGAGGTTTCAAGCCATGTGCTGCTGCTGGCAACGGGAGTGCAGTACCGGCGGCTGGATATTCCGGGCGCGGATGCGCTGACTGGCCGCGGCGTTTATTACGGCGCGGCACTGGTGGAGGCGGCGGCCTGCAAGGACGAGGAAGTTTACATCGTTGGGGGCGCCAACTCGGCGGGTCAGGCGGCGCTGCACTTCGCCAAATTTGCCTGCAAGGTAACCATGCTGGTCCGGGCGGGCGGTTTGGAGGCCAGTATGTCGAAATACTTAATCGATGAGATCGAACGTACATCGAATATAGTAGTCGAACCCAATACGCAGGTATTGGGAACCGAAGGGGTAGATCATCTGGAGACGCTATGCATTCGCGGTCCAGGGGGTGAATCCAAGCGGGAGGTGGCTTCGCTGTTTGTGTTTATTGGCGCAGTACCGAAGACGGAGTGGCTCCCGGATGCTGTTTTGCGCGACGAAAAGGGGTTCATTCTTGCCGGACCTGACTTGACCAGTCCGGAGATGAAGGCTTCAGGAAAGTTTGCCGCTATGTGGAAACAGGATCGCGACCCGTTTTTGCTCGAGACCAGCGTGCCGGGGGTATTTGTGGCAGGAGATGTGCGGCATGGGTCGGTTAAGCGGGCGGCTTCAGCAGTTGGCGAGGGCTCAATCGCGGTGCAGTTTGCTCACCAGTACCTGGCGGGCTTCTGATTCTTGCGATGAATGGTAAGTGGTCGTTCCAAAGGGAAACTGGTATGGACGAAAGTGGGATGGATGAAACGCATCGTATCGCCGCAATCTACATACACGAATATGGCGTGAGAGCTTGAAATCAGGGGAGTCTCGGCCGGAAGAGCGGCGTAAACAGCAGCTATGGACAACGGGAAACAATATACCATCGAGCGAGTTTCGCTGGATGAATACGCGGAGCAACTCAGTTCAGCATTTGCCTTTGCTGGCGTGAGTCGGGAACAGCTTTGCGGGCTGGGCGAGGCGGATTTGCTCCGCATTCCCGCTGGAGTGATCTTTCACGATCCGACAGACAATATCCGCGCCTTCTGGGTTCTGCTGGAGGGTGAAGTACTGACAGACAAGGTAGAACTGGACGGCTCGAAAACCAGGATTCATACAGCCAAAGCCGGAGATTCCTTTGGCGAAGTGATTCTGCTGGCCGGCAAGGCTCCTCCGATGTATTTGCAGGCTTCGCAACCCTCGGTTGGACTGCGTTTTGATGAGGACACCTTCTGGAATCTGATGGCCTGCTGCCCGCCCGTCCGCAAGATGGTGCTGAGCAATATGGCGCAGCGACTGCAGGCGCACCAGGCCGAAGCGGTGCACCGTGAAAAGCTGATATCGCTTGGAACCCTGGCTGCCGGGCTGATGCATGAGTTGCACAATCCGGGTTCAGCGGCCAAGCGCGCCGCCTCGCAACTGCGAACGAACCTGCTGCATTTGCAAGAGCTGAGCCTGCGTTTCTGCGATTTAGAACTCTCGCACGAACAGCTCACGTGCATGCGCGACCTGCAGCAGGAGGCGATTACCCATGCGCGTACGACAGCGATGAGTTCGCTGGAGCAATCGGACGCCGAAGAGGCGATGGCGGAATGGCTGGACGCGGCTGGAGTTGAAAATGCTTACAAGATCGCTCCGCAACTGGTGGCGATCGGACTGAATCGCGAGGAGCTCGATTGCACCAGAGAGGCATTTGCCGGAGGTGGCTTCTCCGATGCGCTGAACTGGCTGGAGTCGCTTGTTTCGAGCGTGAGCCAGGTGGATGCGATCGAGGAGAGCATCAGTAGGATTTCGGACCTGGTGATGGCGGTAAAGAAGTTTGCCTACGACGACCGCTGCACGCTGCGTGATGTGGACGTGCACGACAGCATCCAGAGCACACTTACGATCCTGGGCCACAAGATGCGCCAGCGGCAGATCTCGGTGGTGAAACACTTTGACGCTGAGCAGCCAAATATCCACACGACGGGCGTGGCTATCAGCCAGGTGTGGACAAATCTGATCGACAACGCGATCGATGCTTCCCCTGAGCGCGGCGAAATAGATGTCCGCACATGGAGTGAACCGGGCTTCCTGGTGGTGAGCGTCGGCGATCATGGCAGCGGTATTCCCGAAGAATTGAAGACCCGGATCTTTGATCCCTTCTATACGACCAAGCCGGTCGGCAAAGGGACTGGGCTGGGACTGGAGATTGTGCAGCGCATTGTGACGCAGAGCTTCGGCGGCCGCATCAATGTTGATTCGAAGCCCGGGTCGACGCAATTCATTGTGCGCCTGCCGCAGCAGGTTTCTGCCTGAAGGATCAAGTCTTGCGGGGCAGCTGATTAATCGATCTTTTGCTGTTTCGGGCCGCCTGGCGCGGAGTATGCTTGCGGAATGTTGTCCGGTCGCGGGTGGTTCTGTTCTCTTTTTGCAATTTTGCTGGTCGCCGCCTTTGCTCCTGTATCGCGGGGACAGGGCATTCCTGCTTCTGCTACAGCTCCGATTATTGCGAATGGTCTTGGCAAAGGAACCGTTCCGCTCGATGGAAAGTGGCAGTTCCATCTGGGAGATAACGCGGCTTGGGCCTCGCCTGCTTTCGATGATTCAAATTGGGAACAACTGACAGCCGACAGGCCCTGGGGTACACAGAACCACCACAGCTATACCGGCATTGCCTGGTATCGTCGCCATATCGCCATTACGCTCGCCCCTGGTGCTTCACCAGATATTGCGCTCTTTTTGCCCTATATAGAAGATGCCTACGAGGTCTACTGGAATGGCGTGCTCGTCGGTCATAATGGCAAGTTGCCTCCGCAGCCTGTCTGGTATTTCAATCCGCCGCCACAAACTTTTGGCCTGGGGACGGCACGCTCAGGAGTTCTCAGTGTGCGCGTGTGGAAGGCTCCGCTGGGCTCGTTCGATTCAGGCGATCAGGGGGGCTTCACTTCCCCTCCAGTGATGGGCAGTCCCGAGGCGATCGGCGCCAGCAAGGATGCCTGGGATTACCAGTGGTTGCGTAGCCGCCAATTCATCTTTGGCCTGGATTCGCTCTACGGGTTGGTAGCGCTACTTGGATTCCTCGCATGGCTACGCGACCGCAGGCAGTGGCTTCTCTTCTGGATGGCAGGCTACTCCATCTCTCCATTGCTGGTGGATTCGCTTGAGCGGCTGGGTATCCCGATGCAGTCCACCACGGCATTGGGCTTGTTGCAGCCGATCTTTGGATTTCTTTCAATTTCGATCTGGTTTGTGCTGGTCTTACTGCTCCGCCTCGACGAGAACCGCACGCTGATACGCATCGTCCGCACTCTCGCGGTGCTTGAAATGGTAGTTTTCTCCCTCGACGGGCTGTTGATTTTCTCTCTCCCCACGTTGCCGCCAAAGTGGATCCCGCAATCGCTTTTCCTGGACGCGATCCTTACCACCATCTTCACAATATTGCAGGCGCTTCCTCTCGTGCTGGTGGGCTCTGCGCTGCTTCGGTGGCGACGCTTGACCCCGGAGCGCTGGCTGGTTGCGATTTGCGCCTTCTTTGCCGACCTGATTCCCACGCTGCGAAGCGCGGTCGCCCAGGGTAGCCGCTATACGCACTGGACGCTCGCAGACAAAATCAGCGCACCGCTTTTCACGATCAACGGCAATCCGATCAATGCGCCGGTGGTGGCCTCAACGCTGCTGCTTGTCTCCGTGGTTTATGCCGTCTACCGCTATTCTCTGGAGGAGCGGCGACGTCAGAGCGCCATCGAACAAGAGTTTCATAATGCTCGTGAACTGCAGCAAGTTCTGATTCCAGAAGTGCTGCCCTGTATACCCGGCTTCACGGTCACTAGCGCATACCGCCCGGCACAGGAAGTGGGCGGCGATTTCTTCCAAATCATTCCTTTGACAGGCGACTCAGCGAGCTCGACTCTTGTGGTTCTCGGCGATGTGAGCGGCAAGGGACTAAAGGCGGCCATGGCAGTCTCACTGATTGTGGGCATGACCCGCATGGCTGCCGAGATTACCAGCAGCCCTGCTGAGATCCTTGCTGCACTCAACCGCCGTCTGGAGGGGCGACTCAATGGCGGCTTCGCTACCGGCATTGCCCTGCGACTGGATCCGGATGGGAGCTGTGTAGTCTCCACGGCCGGTCATCCCGCGCCATTCCTCAACGGACATGAGATTGAGCTCCCTGGGGCGCTTCCGCTTGGTCTTTCTCCTTTAGCCGTTTACGAGGAAAGGAGTTTGCGGCTCGAGGAAGCCGACCATCTCGGCCTCTACACGGATGGTTTGCTCGAAGCGCGCAACCCATCCGGCGAACTCTATGGCTTTGAGCGATTACAGGGGCTTTTCGCTGCCAAACCCACGGCAGCCGACACCACACAAGTGGCGGTCGACTTTGGCCAGGACGACGATATTACCGTACTGACTCTTACTCGGCTTGCGATTGGCGCGGAGTCGATTGCTCTGCATGTTGCCCCGGACCTTACTCCTGCGTAACTCGGCCGCACACTCCTAAAGCTCCTCCGCTTTCAGATTCCGTTCCCGATTTTCCTCCCAACTTGGAAGCCTCTGCATGAATCCGCTTCGCGATCGTATCAAGTCGCTTCGATGATTGCCGATAGGGCTTTCATGTAGCGTTGCGGGGCGGTCAGAGATGACGGAGCATACCGAAATAAGAGCGGAAATACTGGTAGAGATTCTGGAAGCTGCGTTAGGCGCGGTAGAGGAAGGCATCGCAGTGCTCGATAGCGAGTCGCGGGTGTTGCTTTGGAATCCAGCGGCTGCAGCGATAACCGGCTATCACAGCTCCGATCTTCTTTACCGCAGCCTTCCGGAGAATCTCTACAAGATCGACGAGCACCATACAGGCTCACCTGAGCGGCCCATTTCGGTGCTTTTGCGCCACGCCCAGGGACATGTGTTGCCGGCGATGCTGCGCCGCACGCAGCTGCGGGATGCGTTAGGCAAACGCTTTGGGATGCTTGTGCGCTTTCACCCTGTGGAGGAAGTTGATTCGATGCCGCACGGCGAGATGGACGACGACGGCAATCTGCAAAAGCACGTAGAAAGCAGCCAGGCGGATATGCAAGACCGGCTCGACCAGGCATGGCAGGATTGGACACTCAATCGGATCCCGTTTGGCTTGCTATGGATCACGGTGGACCAGGCGGCGACGCTGCGCAGGACGCATGGTCACGATGGCTCGGAGGCCATGCTGGGAATTGTGGAGCGGACCCTGCTCCATGCTCTGCGGCCTACGGAGATGCTTGGACGCTGGGGAACGCATGAATTTCTTGTGCTGAGCCATGAGCGCACACGAGAGATGCTGGACGCTCATGCGCGTCACGTGTGCGAGTTGGCACGGACAGCGGACTTCCGCTGGTGGGGCGATCGCGTGAGCCTGTCGGTGAGCGTCGGCGGGGCACAGGCTGCGGAAGACACGAGTTGGGATTGCAAGCTGAGCGGCTTGTTGAAGCGGGCGCAGACGGCGATGCAGGCTGCAGTCTACGCGGGGGGCAACACGGTGGTTGTCCCAGAAGCTAAGATGACGGCCAGTTTGGAAGTCGGAAGAGATATACCCGGGGACACTCCCGATAATAGGCCAGAAAGCAGGGAACAAGAATGTTCGCAATCATAGGCATCGTGGTAGTGTTCGGAGCCATCGTGGCCGGCTACCTGATGGAAAAGGGCAGTCTGCTGGTGCTGGTGCAGCCGGCGGAGCTGATCATTATTGGCGGAGCCGCGCTGGGCACGTTGTTCATAGCCAATCCCATGCACATTATCAAAGCGATGGTGTCGGGAGTGCTGGGCGTGCTGAAGCCTTCGCCCTTCAGCAAGGCACGCTACCTCAACACGCTGAAGATGATGTTTGAGTTTCTGAACAAGGTACGCAAGGAAGGCTTGCTCTCGGTCGAGAACGATATCGAAAAGCCTAAGGAATCGGCCATTTTCAAGAAGTATCCAGACTTCCTGAAGGACCATCATGTGCGGGATTTTGTCTGCGACACGCTGCGCATGGCCATTACCGGAGGCGTAGAGCCATTTGACATGGATCAGATGATGGAGCGCGATATGGAGGTGCATCATCATGGCGAGGCCATGCCGATTGCATCGCTCTCAACTGTGGCCGACGCGCTGCCCGGCCTGGGAATCGTGGCTGCGGTGCTCGGAGTGGTAATTACTATGGGAGCGATTGGCGGACCTCCCGAAGAAGTTGGCCACAAGGTGGCTGCCGCGCTGGTAGGTACATTCCTGGGCATTCTGATGTGTTACGGACTGGTAGGGCCGCTGGCCGCCAACATGACAAAGGGAGCAGACGAGCAGAACGAGTATCTGCAGGTGCTTCGCGTGCTACTGCTGGCCTTCCTTAAGGGGAATGCTCCGATCATTGCGATTGAGATGGCGCGGCGGGCGATTCCGGCACATGTGCGGCCCTCGTTCACGGAGATGGAAAAAGCGTGCAAGGGCGGTGGGGCTGCTGATCCCGCTGCCGCAGCTGCGGCTTAAGGAGGATGGACCATGGCGCCTTCGAAACAGCCAATCATCGTGATCAAGAAGAAGGGTGGGCACGGAGGCCATCATGGCGGGGCGTGGAAAGTAGCCTACGCGGACTTTGTAACGGCGATGATGGCGCTCTTCATCGTGCTTTGGCTGCTCAATTCCAGCGTTAAGGTGAAGAAGGCGGTTGCTGGGTACTTCAACGATCCGCGCAGTTCGCAGAAGGAGACGGGCTCGGACAAGATGGGCGATGACGACAGCATTCCCATCGACATGAAGAACGTCCAGAAGCTCAAGGAGCAGATTCAAAAAGCTATCAAAGAGCAAAAAGATCTGGAAAAACTGGCCAAGCAGATTGAGATCACGATTACGCCTGAAGGATTGCGCATCGAGCTAATCGAGGATAAGAATGGAACGTTTTTCCAGAGTGGAAGCGCGAAGCTGAGCGACACGGGACAAAGGCTTGTGGGGATGTTAGCAGGACAACTGAAGTCGCTACCCAACCACCTGCTGCTGGAGGGGCATACCGATGCCCAGCCCTACTCGACTGACACGGGCTATACGAACTGGGAGCTTTCGGCGGATCGGGCTAATGCGGCGCGACGGCTCTTGCAGCAGGATGGCGTGGGCAAGAGCCAGATTTCGCAGGTGAGAGGCTATGCGGATCAACTGCTACGGGTGAAGAACGATCCGATGGACCCGACCAACAGGCGGATTTCTTTGATCGTCCAGTGGGTGGAGGCACCGCCTGGTGTGACCGAAGGAACGAAACTGGGTAGCTTGAACAACATACCGCCCGAGAGTAAGGCTGCGAAGAAATAGTGTCGCAGCGATACTCAGCAGCAGCGATACGGCGCCGCCGGTTCGAGCGAAACTTTGCCTGGTTCTTCGAGCGGAATATTTGCTGAGGGCGGCGGAACGCCGCGCAGGGTGCGTATGCAGCGTATTCCTGCCGAGCCGACGATGGCTATCGCTCCTGCGATGAAGATGACCATGAGGCTGGTTTCGATCCAGCCCTGAAGCTCGCTGCCGGGATGCATCGCCATGGGCCAGAAGAAATTCTGGATGGAGAGCACTCCGGCGGAGACTGTCGTTACCAGCACGAAGAGCGCGGGCACCAAAGTACACCAGGCGTAGATTGCTTTCTTGTGATTCACCAGATAGGTCGTCATCGTAGCCAGGGCAATCGAGGCAAGCAATTGATTGGCGGTGCCAAAGAGTGGCCAGATTGTAGCGATCGTACCGCCCCAGATCAGATAGCCCCAGCTGACGACGATGATGGCGGTGGCGAGCAGATTGGAGGGCAGCCAGTTGCTGCGGCCAAGAGGCTTATAGAGCTTGCCCATCACCTCCTGCATGACGTAGCGCGCCACGCGTGTGCCGGCGTCAATCGTGGTGAGGATGAAGAGCGCCTCGAACATGATGGCGTAGTGATACCAGTAGCCAGTCAGGGCTTTCATGCCCGGAATCTTGCGGAATATTTGCGCTATGCCAATGGCCAGGGAGACTGCGCCGCCGGTACGTCCTGCGAGTTGTTCGCCGACTTCATGCGAAAACTCGGGTAGGTTGACGGTGTGCATTCCCAGGTGCGCGAATAACGCGGGCGGAACGTTGATGGCGAAGTAGTCGCCAGGAGCCATGGAACAGGCGGCGATCAGCGCCAGTACGCCAACCAGTGACTCTGCCAACATCGCTCCGTAGCCGATGAAGCGTGCTTCGGTCTCTTTGTCGATGAGCTTGGGTGTCGTGCCGGAGGCGACCAGCGAGTGGAAGCCGGAGATAGCTCCGCAGGCGATGGTGACGAAGAGAAATGGAAAGAGCTTGCCGGGAATGACCGGACCACCGCCGTGAATGTAAGGTGTAAAGGCCGGGAATTGCAGGTTGGGATGGACAATGAGCACGCCAGCGATGAGCGCGCCGAGCGTGCCCAGCTTGACGTAGGTAGAGAGGTAGTCGCGCGGCTCCAGCAGCAGCCACACTGGCAGCACAGAGGCTAGAAAACCATACGTGCAGAGCAGCAGGACGATCTGGTGGCCGTTGAAGAGCAGCAGATGGGCGTAGGCTGAGTTGGCAATCCAGTGGCCGCCAATGAGCGCCGCGACAATTGCCGCAACGCCAAAGATGGATGGTCCGACGACAGTCACCTTGGCTCGATTGCCGCGGAACATCCACACGCCCATGATCATGGCGATCGGGATCGTGAGGCCGATGGTGAAGATGCCCCACGCGCTCTGGCTGAGAGCGTTGACGACGATGATAGCGAGGCCAGCCATGGCGACAATCAAAATCAAGAGCACGGCGATCATGGCAAGGAGGCCGGTTACGGGGCCGATTTCGCGCTGGACGATGTAAGGGAGCGATTTGCCGTCGTGACGGAGCGAGCCGATGAGGACGGTCAGATCCTGCACGCAGCCTGCAAGCACTGCTCCCGCGACCAGCCAGATCAGGCCGGGAGCGAAGCCGAACTGCGCAGCGAGGGTAGGTCCGACCAGAGGTCCGGCGCCTGCGATGGCGGCGAAATGATGGCCGAAAACGACCCACTTGGGCGAAGGGACGTAGTTATGACCGTCCTTGAAACGATGCGCGGGGGTGATGTTGCGGTCGTCCAGCATGAAGGCGCGCGTGGCCAGCAGCGCACTGTAATAGCGGTAGGCGACTACGAAGATGCCGAGAACGATCAGCAGCAGCGGTAGGGTGTTCAATGGTAGATAAGACCTCAAAAATCAGCCGGCGCCGATGTGTGAAGTATAACAACGCGCGCAAAGTGCGCTCGGCCGGGTCGCTCCAGAACACCTGCGTGCAGACGGAAACGAGCCTGGTAAAGCGGGGTATGTATTGCGTTCAGAATCAGGAAGGCGTCTCCACTACTGCGTGATGCCGAGTTGGGTCAGCAGGAACGCATAGCGCCGGTCCGACTCGCGGATGCGGTCGTAACGTCCGCTTGAGCCACCGTGGCCTCCGTGCATGTTGATGAAGAAGACCAGCGGATTCTGGTCCGTCTTGAGCGCTCTCAGCTTGGCCACATACTTCGATGGCTCCCAATACATTACCTGCGAATCGTCGAAGGATGTCTGCACCAGGATTGCGGGATAGGCCTTCGCCGCTACGTTGTCATATGGAGAGTACGTCCGCATGTAATCGAACGCAGCCTTCTGGTTGGGATTGCCCCACTCTTCGTATTCTGAGACGGTGAGTGGTAGCGTGGCATCGAGCATGGTGTTCATCACGTCGACGAATGGCACCTCGCACAGAACCACCTTGAAGAGATCGGGACGCATATTTGTGACCGCGCCCATGAGCAGGCCGCCCGCGCTTGCGCCCTCGATTCCGACTTCGCCTCGCTTGCCGTAGCCCTGGGCCAACAATCCTTCGGTGGCGTCGATGAAGTCGGTGAAGGTGTTGCGCTTGGTCATCATCTTGCCACCATCATGCCAGGCTTCGCCGAGTTCACCGCCGCCTCGAATATGCGCCGTTGTGGTCACGACTCCGCGGTCGAGCATGGGCAAAACTGATACGGAAAATGTGTCGGGAATGACTACTCCATAAGACCCATAGCCGTAGACAAACAGCGGATTTTCGCCGCGCTTGAATTTGTCTTTGCGGTAAACGATCGTGGTTGGAATTCCAACTCCATCCCTCGCCGGCAAAAATAGCCGTTCCACTGCGTAAAGGGATTTGTCATAACCGCCTGGAACCTGCTGCTGTTTGAGCAATGTCGAAGCCTGGGTCTTGACGTCGTATTCAAAGGTCGAATTGGGCGTGATTGGCGACTGGTAGTTATATCGGAATTTGTCGGTGTCGAACTCTGCATTGACTGCCGAGCCCAGGTAATACGCTTGCTCCGGCACCTCGACCGTGTGACTTTGCCGGCTCTTGAGGTCGACAACCCGGAGCACGGGCAATCCTTTGATGTGCTCCGTGACCACATAGAAGGACTTGAATGCCTCCACATCTTCGAGAGGAGCATCTTTGCGTGCGGGGATCCATTCGGTCCAGTGGTCCTTGCCGGGATTTGCAACCGGGGCCGTGACCAGGCGATAGCTGGGGTCGGTATCGTTGACGCGGATATACAAGAGGTCGTTGGCTTCGTCGATGCTGTAACGAACGCCTTCCTTGCGCGCCTCGATGAGCTTCCATTCTCCGTTCGGAGCGTCCGCCGCGAGCAGCTTTACCTCGCTGGTCACATGGCTGCCGGATTCCATCACGAGATATTTGCCATCGCGCGTGCGATTGACATACACATCGTAGCGTTCGTCCTTTTCGTCGAAGATAATGGGGTCGGCGGCTGCGTCCGTTCCCAGTACGTGCCGATGCACCAGGTCGCCACGTTTGGTCTGCGCATCTTCAGTGGTATAGAAGAGGGTCTTGTTGTCCGCAGCCCAGGTGAGTGAGTCGATGCGCTCGGCCGTGTCCGGGAGAAGCTTGCCGGTGCTGAGGTCCTTCACATGCAGCTTGTATTGGCGAAAGCCGACGTTGTCCGTTGTGTAGGCGAGCAGATTTGAGTCGTCACTGACCTGAAAATTACCGAGAGACATGAACTTCTCACCCTGCGCAAGTGCGTTCACGTCCAGCATGACTTCCTCTGGCGCGGTCAGCATCCCTTTCTTGCGGCACAAAACCGGGTACTGCTTCCCTTCTTCCACGCGCGAATAGTACCAATACCCATGCTTGCGATAGGGCACGGAAGTATCGGTCTGCTGAATATGGCTAAGCGTTTCCTGGTACAACTTCTCCGCGAAGGGCTTTTCATCCGCAGTGACTTGTTCGGCGTAGGCATTCTCCGCTTCGAGATAGGCATGTACGCTGGGACTGCTGCGCTCGCGCAGCCAGCCATAATCGTCGACGAGAACGGAGCCGTTGATCGGCTTTTCGACATGCTTCTTCTCCGCAATCGGAGGATTGGCGGGAGAAGCGGTTTGGCTGAAGGAGGAGACCGCAGCAGCAGCCAACAGGAGCGCAGAAAATGTCTGATTACGCATGAGTGACATTCTATGACGGCCCAGAGCCAAGCGCAGCGAAGAATTGCGGGGAAATCTCGAGCCGGCGCAGTTGAGTACAGGCCCGCGGCGTAGCCGACACTCTGCTGGAGAGTTGGTCTGCAGTTTGTTAGCATGGCTGCGAATGGAGAAGACAACTTGCGTCGTTTTGGACTGAACATATTTCCATTAAATCGAGATTTGTTTGCGGGGCAGGCGTTGCAACGCCTTGCATTGCGAAGTTTGGCGTTGCAACGTTTGGCACTCGCAACTTGCATGGCCGCTGCTTTGCTTCTGGGATGGGGGACGCTCACCCAGGCGCAGACGGATTCGCTTTCCGGTTCGAGGCCTACGTTTCGCCTCGATGGCGGCGGTACGACATACGCCTTTGGGGTAAACGAGCGCGGCGAGTTACAGCAGCTTTACTGGGGCGGACGGATTGGCGCCAACGACGCCATTGCTCCTGCGCATTCTGACAAGGTCTGGGCGTCTTTTGATTCCTCTTACAACAACACTCCGCAGGAGTATGCGGGCTGGGGCGCTGGACTGTTTCAGGAGCCTGCGCTCAAGGTAACCTTTGCGGATGGCAATCGCGACCTTGTTCTGCACTATGCCTCCAGCACCAAGCCGGATGAGCACTCTTTGGAAATTGTGCTCAAGGACATAAGCCGCGCGATTACAGTGACGCTCCATTACCGAATCGATCCGGAATCAGGCATTCTGGCGCGCTCGGCGACCATCGGGAATGGCGAGCCGCAACCGATTCTGATAGAGCAGGCAGCGGCGGCGGCTTTTACTCTTCCAGCAGCGCATTACACGCTCAATTACCTGAGCGGACGCTGGGCCGGTGAGTGGGCGCTGAATCGGGAGCCAATCCAGGCCGGGGAGCGGGTGCTGGAGAGCCGTCGCGGGTCGACCGGGCACCAGACAAATCCGTGGTTTGCCATCGGCAAGGGTGATGCCGACGAGGAGCATGGCGAAACCTGGTTTGGCGCGCTGGCGTGGAGCGGATCGTGGCGCATGGTGATCGAACAGGATCAGCTAGACAAGGTTCGAGTGACGGCCGGCTTCAATCCCTTTGATTTCGGCTATCCGCTCAAGATGGGTGAAAAGCTGGAGTCACCGGTTTTCTATGCTGGCTACTCCGATCATGGATTCGGCGGCGCATCGCGGTTGCTGAACCATTTCACAGTGACACATATTCTGCCGCAGGCTCCTGATCCGCGGCCTCGTCCAGTCATTTACAACTCCTGGGAGGCGACTGAGTTCAGCGTAACCGAAGCTGGGCAGGAGGCACTGGCAGAAAAGGCAGCCGCTCTTGGCATTAACCGATTCGTGATGGATGACGGCTGGTTTGGCCAACGCAAAACAGACCACGCCGGATTGGGTGACTGGTATGTGAACAAGGACAAGTTTCCCAATGGTCTGAAGCCGCTGATCGACAAAGTGCATTCACTGGGGATGGATTTTGGGCTGTGGGTCGAGCCGGAGATGGTCAATCCTGACTCTGACCTATATCGCAAACATCCGGATTGGGTGCTGAATTTCCCTGGGCGTCCGCGCAATGAGGAGCGCAATCAACTCGTACTGAATCTGGCCCGGCAGGATGTGCGCGATTACGTCTACGGCTTCCTCGACAAGCTGCTCACGGAGAACCAGATAGCCTTTCTCAAGTGGGATTACAACCGAAACTGGAGCGAGCCAGGCTGGGATCAGCTTCCTGCAGGTGAGCAGAAGAAAGTCTATGTCCAGTTCACGCGCAATCTTTACTCGATCCTGGCCGAACTGCGCGCGAAGCATTCTGGGGTTGAGATTGAAAGCTGCTCAGGCGGCGGCGGGCGCGTCGATTTGGGGATCTTGCACTACACCGACGAGGTGTGGCCCTCTGACAATACCGACCCGCTCGACCGCCTGACGCAGCAGGATGGATTTACGCGCGCCTACCCGGTGCAGGTGATGATGGCCTGGGTAACGGATTCGCCGCACTGGCTCAATGGCCGGACGACTTCGCTCCAGTATCGGATGCTGGTTTCAATGCAGGGTTCGCTTGGGATTGGTGGCAACCTGAACAAATGGTCTGACGAGGACATGGCCACAGCGAAGCGGCTGATTGGAGCCTACCACCATGTACAGAAGACGATCACGCAGGGCGATCTCTATCGGCTCATCTCACCCACAAACGGCAGCGAGTTTTCGGCGACCGAAACTGTATCGTCGGACAAATCGCAGGCGGTGTTCTTTGCCTTTGTGCATTCCACGCAGGAGGGACGAGGTTTTCCGCGTTTGCAATTGCTCGGGTTGGACCCGGCAGCGGAATATGCTCTCAGCGGGATTGAAGGAAAGACAGCACCGGAAACCCCGGCGCAGGCCAGTGGTGCGTGGTGGATGAACCACGGCGTCGATCTGAACCTGCATGGGGATTTTCAGGGGGCGGCCTTCCGGCTCGACAGGAAGTGAGTGCGGACCATCCATCTTATACAGAGCAGCAGTTGATTAGTTAGTTCCCGGCGGGTTGAATGCCTTGCGAATTGTGGGCTGGGTGTAGGAGGACTGAGCAGTCGCGGCTGGCGTCAAGGCCGGTGAAATGGCGGTTCGAACAGCTGCGTCGGAAGTCCTCGTCACAGTGCTCACCTCTACGGGCGGCAACGCGGACCTCGTACTGGCGTTTTCCGCATGTGCTGAGACAACGGCAAGCTTGGGCAGGGCGGCAGCGCGGACAGGAACGTCCGAAGCTTTGCGCGTGTCGGCCGCGACAATGACCAGCAGAGCTGAATGTGCGTGAGAAGCCTGCACATGTTCTGGAACTACGGGTGAGATCGGCTCAACTGCAGAATGGACCTGAGCATCGGATATCTTCGAGCCACCGTCTGATGACACCGACTCATTCGCTGAAACAGCCGCGAACTGGTCATCAAGCGCGTGGCGCACTTCGACGACCTCTTCTTCCTTTGGAGGCGCGACGATGGATGCTTCCAACTGCTGGTCAGCCGAATTCGGCCCGGTGAGAATCGCAAGTGTGCCGAAACCAGCTACAAAGGTGTAATTGGGCGCGAAAAGCGTCCCGACGCCTCCTTTGATCGCGTAGTTGGCATGTGGGCTGTGATCGGTGGCCGTGGTGGTAAGCACTGGAGAGCCGGTGATGTGAGCCGACTCCTCAGTGTCCCCGTTTACGAACCCAGTGATGGTGTAGCTGGCGATAGCCGGAACTGAACTGCGCGGCCTCGCCGTGAGATCGGCAGGCACAACTGTCAGCGTGGCCCTGTCGACAACAAGGCCTGCGAATGTGGCCCGCGCGCCCGGAACCTCCGAGATTTCGGCGCGCACGTTGGACGCGCAGGCGGCCAGCCCGCTTGCGGTCACATAAGCCAGACCTCGTTTATCGGTGATCGCGTGGGTGGAACTCAATCCGATTCCCGCGCCGGGAGTGAAGTTGATGCGGAGACCGGAAACCTCGCGCCCAGTAAGAGGTTCGGTGACCCGAACTACCAGCGGGGCCGGAAAATCAGATCCATAAGTGGTTTGCTGGTTGGCGCCACGGACGACCTTGATGGCCGGTAGAGCGGACGCGATACCCGCGGTGGAGGCAAGAGCAAGAAATAAGGCGATACATCCAGGAACAAGCTTTGCGTTGAATCGGGGGGAGAAAGCTGCGTTCATAGGTACTCTCCTGCTATCTCTCGGGGCTCAATTGCAATAGTGGCCGCGAAGAAAAGTGGCGATTCCCGATGCGGGATGGTGTTTGGGAATCCCGAATCCACCCAAGTATCCGGCGATGATCAAAATGAAAACCGTCCTACTTTGTACAATTGTGATACATCTTTTCTTTTTGTCGATGGCGCAACGGGCATCGAAGTAGCGTCCGTTCGTAACAGTTACCGAGGCCTGGTTCTCGGCACATTGTTGAGCCATGACAGGTTTGCGGGGTTTGATTTAGACTTCGGTCAGTCTCAGTAATCGTTTTCTCGGAGCGTGCATCATGCCCATCGTCGCCGGCGTAGACTTCGGCACCCTGAGTGTCCGCGTCACCCTCGTTCACAGCCAGCAGGGCCCAATTGGCACCGCTTCGGCCGAATATCCGTTGCATCGTCGCCGCGAAGACCCTGATTTCGCCACCCAATCGCACTCTGACCAGATGCAGGCACTCGTGCGAGCGACGCGCGCCGTGCTTGAAAAAACAGGCGTGGCCGGTGAAGGCGTCGCGGCCATCGCCCTCGATACGACCGGCTCCAGCGTGATTCCGGTGGGCGAGAATCTTGAGCCGCTGGACGAGTACTACCTGTGGTGCGATCACCGGGCCAAGGCTGAAGCCGAAGAGATCACCGCACGTGCCCATGCCGATGGCCTCGAAGCCATCGATTGGTGCGGCGGTGTCTATTCGCACGAGTGGGGATTTGCCAAACTGCTGCACTGGCTGCGCCACAATCCGGACAAGAGAGGCAGCTTTGTCACGGCACTTGAACATTGCGACATGGTGGCCGCGACTCTGGCTGGAGTGACATCCACTTCGGAACTAAAGCGGAGCGTCTGCGCCATGGGCCACAAGTGGCTGTGGAACCCACGCTGGGGCGGTTTGCCGCCGGAGGAGTTCCTCGTTTCGCTGGACCCGCTTATGGCCGGCGTTCGCGCCAAACTGGACGGCGAATACGTCAAATCCGACCAGATCGCGGGGCCTCTCTCACCAAAATGGGCGGCAGCACTGGGACTGCATGCCGGCATTCCTATCCCTGTAGGTGCCTTTGACGCGCATTGGGACGCAATTGGATCGCATATCCGCGAGGGGGACGTGGTCAATGTGGTTGGCACCTCGACCTGCATCATCGCCATGGCCAAGGAGGCGCATCTGGTGCCTGGAGTCTGCGGCGTGGTGCCCGGCAGCGTACATCCGGATTACACCGGAATTGAAGCCGGACTCTCTGCCACCGGAGATATTTTTGAAGCCATCGCGCGACGCGCCGGCAGCACAGTAGCCGCGCTTTCCGATGGCCTCGAAAAATACCGCGCCGGCCAAACCGGACTGCTTAGACTTAGCTGGGACAATGGCGACCGCACAGTGCTCGTAAATCCTGAGTTAGGTGGTGTGACGCTCGGCTGGAACCTGCTGCACTCGGCGCAAGACGAGTTGTTCGCAGCCATTGAGGGCACAGCTTTTCATACCCGGATCATTCTGGAGCGCATGGCCCAGCATGGCGTGCCTGTGGATCGCGTAATCAATGCTGGCGGCATTCCACAGAAGAACGAAGTGCTCAACCAGGTCTACGCCAACGTACTCAACAAGCCTGTGCTGGTGCCGGCAGGCGTGCCGACAAGTCTTGGATCAGGCATCTTTGCGCTGCTGGCCGCTGGAGCGTATCCGACGATCGAAGCTGCGCAAGAGGCAGTCTGTCTGCCCTTGCGTACAGTCGAGCCGGATGCTGCCGCGGCAGCAGTCTATGAGAAGCTCTACCAGTTATATCGAGACACCTATTTCGCGCTCGGTACGCGAGATGCACCAGCAGTTGCACTGGGTTCAGTACTGCCTAAGCTACGCAGTATTGCAGCTCAGGCACAGCGCTAGGCTCGGCCCAGACCGAAGCGCAAACTGCAGATCACTTCGTTGCCTTATTCGCCGCCGGCTCTCCAGCTACTGCTGCGGAGATAGGCTGTGCAGGCGTGTCATAGAGATACAGATGGTGTAGATTCTTCATCGAGCTGAGCGGCGCAATGGATGCTTGAGTTACCTTTGTCTCGCTAAGATTCAAGTATATGAGCTGCGATAGGGGAGCAAGTTTCGCAAGACCGTCGCCTGTTATCGTCGTCCCTTCAAGATGGATAGCGCGCAGATGGGTGAACCTGGCGAGCGTGTCGAAGCATGCATTGGTCACCACAGTGCGGCCCAACTCAACTTCGACAATGTAAGGCGCGAACTTAGTAAACTGCGCGAGCTGCGCATCGCCGAATCGTGAGGCCACATTCACGGTATTCAGAATGAGCCCATCTCTCAGATTGCTCGAAACTGGCGTCAGCGTCACGCCTGCGGCCTGTGCCGCCTGAACGATTTCAGGCATCCTTGCGCTATAGTCCTCCACTTGCTGCAGAGGTGGGTCTTTGCGTTCTTCACGGATAACGACGCCTGCGAGAGATGTTACCGTGGGCGAAGCTCCCTGCTGTATCCATGCTCGTATCCACGCAATCTGTTCAGGCTTCAGAGGCGGCTTGCCTTCGGCAGGCATGAATTTCTTGTGATCTGTGGGAAGCGTGATGCGTTGAAGCAAAATGCTTTTGTCTGGCTGCCCCGCAAAGATTACAGGACCATCCTGGCCGCCCTTCATCAACGATGCGTAGGTATCCATACGCAGGCCGCCTTTGACACTCGCGTCGCCGTGGCAGGATACACAGTTCGAGTCGAGAACAGGGTGAATGTGCAATGCGTAGAACGAACCGGGCGCAAGAGCTTCAGATGTTCCCGCAAACGGCCCGCGCTTGAGCGATGCGGGAAGGAATTCAAAGAGATAATTATCGCCGTGTGTTATCGATCCACCCTGGTGAGCGGTCCATGTCAGCAATAGCAAAAGGCATGCGAGCATGCTTGGGTAGAGATGGTTTAGTCCGCGATGTGTGCTTCCACAGGCCCACGAAGGACGCACCAGCAAACAGAGAAGAACGCCAATCGTGAGCGCGATCCCGCCCCACATATGGCGCGTCACGCCAGTTCCCGTGGTTCCACTGCCGTAAGAAAGCAGATAGCCCAACACTAAAGCAGCGACGCATGCGAACAGGCTCAGCGAGAGCACAAAGGCTGCGGCTTCGCGCAGCGCTGGGCGCGATCGTCCAGCAAGTTCAAGAACAGGAACAAGCAGAATGAGGCCGATGGGCAGATGCACTATAAGCGGATGAAATCGCCCCAGAAACTGCTGCCAGTCAGCATGTGGTTTCCCATCCAGCTTGAAGGTCAACGGCAGCAGAAGAAGCATCGCGCTCGCCGCGAGCGAGATAATCCAGACGAGCTTTGTAGGGCGGCCCTTCGCGTCCTTGCTTGTCAACTGCATGCTGCTCGGGTTTGGGGTCAAGCCTCTTGCCTCAACAAACGATCCATCTTCTTATGCGAGCAGCCCGGTTTCAACATTTGCCGGAGTAGTTCCGGTGAGTTTCTGGTCCAATCCTTGAAACTTGTAGGTGAGCTTATTGTGATCAATGCCGAGGCAATGCAGGATGGTCGCATTGAAGTTGCGCACCGGTACCGGATCACGCACCACGTTGTAACTGTAGTCGTCCGTCTCTCCAAAGGTGATGCCCGGCCTGACCCCTGCGCCAGCCATCCATGTGGTATAGCAGCGTGGATGATGATCGCGCCCGTAGTTATCCTTCGACAGACCGCCCTGGCTGTAGACAGTGCGCCCAAACTCACCGGCCCAGATGACCAGCGTATCGTCGAGCAGGCCGCGCTGCTTCAGATCAGTGACCAATGCATAGCAGGCACGATCGGTCTCCTGGCATAGCACCGGCAGCATTTTGGTGACATCGGAATGCACATCCCAGCCGCGTTTGTAAACCTGCGTGAAGCGCACTCCGCGCTCTGCCATGCGTCGCGCCATCAGGCAGTTATAGGCAAACGTTCCTGGCTCCTTTGCATCCTCGCCGTAAAGGTCCCATGTGGATTGCGGCTCTTTGCTCAGATCCGTCAGTTCCGGTACCGAAGCTTGCATGCGATACGCCATCTCGTATTGAGCGATGCGCGAATTTGTTTCAGGATCGCCTAATTCGTGGTAAGTCTGATGATTGATTTCGTTCACTGCGTCGAGCATCTTGCGGCGCACTTCCCGATCGACTCCCTGCGGATCGCTGAGATAGAGAACAGGATCGCCGGCTGAGCGCAATCCAACTCCTGCATATTCGGATGAGAGGTAGCCGCTGCTCCACAGGCGCGATGACACAGGCTGGTTATTCTCCTTGGGATTGGTCTTGCTGAGTAAGACCATGAACGTAGGCAGATTGTCGTTCATGCTGCCCAGACCGTATGCGAGCCACGAACCGAGGCACGGCTTCCCTGCATTCATATTGCCCGTGTTCAGCAGCATGATAGCCGGTTCGTGATTGATGGCGTCTGTGTTAGTGGACTTGATAATCGTCAGATCGTCGACCATCTTCGATGTGTAAGGCAGTAAGTCGCTGACCCAGGCTCCGGAGTTGCCATACTGCTTGAATGTCCAGTGCGATGGCGCGATAGGGAAACGTGCCTGTCCAGCGGTCATGCCGGTGAGCCGCTCGCTGCCTCGAACTGAATCAGGCATGTCCTGATCATAGAGAGAGGCGAGTCTGGGCTTGTAGTCCAGCAAATCCATTTGTGGCGGACCGCCGGACATGAAAAGAAAGATGGCGCGCTTAGCCTTGGGTGCGAAGTGCGGCAATCGCAGCGCTTCACCAGCAGAAGGAGCAACGAGTTTTGCTGCTTGTGCATCACTGCGCATCGCACGATCACCCATGAGGCTGGCCATTGCCGCCCAGCCCAGTACCTTGCCAGCTTTGCCGAGGAAATGACGTCGTGTCTGCAAAGCAGCCCACTCATTCTTCAATCCATCTGAGATAGGTAGATCGAGAACAGACGGGCCGTGTTCGGATGCGCATTCGGTATCGGTACAAAGTGGATGCTGCTTCATTGCTTCTGCTCCAAAAGCTGACTCATTCTTCCGCCAAAGTCGTTACTTATTCAACGTTTCATCGAGATTTAGCATCTCGCTCGCCACCATCGTCCATGCAGCCAATTGCTGTGCCGGAATAGCTGGATCACTTCGCTTTTCTCCCACTGCGATCAAGTCATGCGCTGCCTTGGGATCGGCTGCGTAATGCCGCTCCATCTCATCGAAAGACTTCAGCAAGGTAGATTGCATTTGAGGCGAAGGATCGCGCGCCAACACTAGTTCACTGAGGTACTGGATGCGTTGCGCGGGCTGCGCACCGCCCTCTTTCATAAGCCGCTCGGCCAGCACGCGCGCTGCTTCGACCCATTGCGTATCATTCATGGTGACCAGCGCCTGCAGCGGCGTATCGGTACGTTGCCGCCGCGTGCACACGGTGTCGCGCGTGGGCGCATCGAAGGCGTCCATATCTGGTGGCATGGCCATGCGCTTCCAGTAGGTGTAGAGGCTCCTTCGATAGAGTGAGTCACCATGATCCTGCTTGTATTTGGTGGTATCGCTGGTGGGGTAGCCGACGGACTCCCAGACGTTTTCCGGCTGATACGGCTTCACGCTGGGGCCGCCAATCTTATTGACCAGCAGACCGCTCGATTGCAGTGCAATGTCGCGCAGCATTTCGGCATCCATGCGGAAGCGCGGGCCATGCGCCAGAAGCAGGTTTTTCGGGTCTTTCGCAAGCTGTTCAGGGTACGACTTAGCACTTTGCCGATAGGCCGCGGACATTACCATCAGCTTGTACATATGCTTCATGTCCCAGCCGCTCTCGCGAAACTCGACGGCCAGCCAGTCGAGCAGTTGTGGATTGGTCGGTCGCTGTCCCATGATGCCGAAGTCTTCTGTTGTTTCCACCAGGCCCGCGCCAAAGAGCTCGTTCCACATGCGATTCACGGTTACTCGCGCTGTAAGTGGATTTTCGGGGCTTACCGTCCACTCCGCAAGCGCCAGACGGTTGTGAGGCACGCCAGCGGGCAAAGGCGGCAGGAAGTGCGGCGTATTGGCTTCAACCCTCTCTTTGCGCGCGGAGTAGATGCCGCGCGTCAGTACATCGGCATACGCGATGGACGGCCTCTCCTGCGACACCAGAGTCAGATCGCCTCCTGCCGAAAGCTTATCGAGTTGAGCATCAAGCTGCTCGATCCGGCTTCGTGTGACCTTGGATTCGGCATCGACTTGATCGAAGTAGAACTGGCTCACCGCGAGCCATTGGTCCTCATTCCAATGGCTCGGCTGCTGACTGGTAAGCTCGGCGACATAATCCTCATACGGAAGCCGCTTCACCTCGTCCCCCGTGACGGCGCGGGCGTAGAGACGCAGGTCCTGATAGCGGGTTTCGCGAGCGGGCTGCGCATCGGGATAGCGCCAACCAAGTTGCAATGGAGCCGTGGTGCGAATTGTCTCGCGGCCCAATGTATCGGAAGCTACCTTAGTGGCGACGGGTACGCCATTCACATATAGCTTGAGGCCAGCTGCCTTACCCGATCCGTCATAGGTAAACAGAATGTGCTGCCACTGCCCGTTGTGCGAGAAGGGTTTGACGGTCGAAACTTTCAATTGCTTCTTGGGCGCGCTGTTCACCAGTTCGACGCTCAGAACTCCCTTTTCAGTCACCAGATCCCAGCCGCGATTCTGTTGGGTCGTATCCATCTTGGAGATAAGTGCGCCGGTCACGCTCGCATCTCCGAAATTGGGCGCGGAACGCAGCATGAACCAGCCGCCCATGGAGAAGGGCTGGTTCCATTCGAAGTCCCCGGTTTGTCCAAGCATAATCTTCGTGCCAGTATCGAGGCGAAAGTCCGGCCATGCCAGCGTATTTTCTCCCCATAGCGGTGGTGATTTGCCGATGGGAAAGCTCTTTTGGCTGGCGTTAGGAGCAGAGTTTTTGAGTACATCGCCGCCACCCTCATCAAGGCGCAGGCGTAGCAACAGTTTGTCTGTCGAAACGGGTTGTGCCGGATGCTGCCGGGATGCGAGCCACTGTCGGATCAAGCTCCGCTGCTGTAATCGTGCGGCATCCAGCTTGCTTTGCAAAGCGGAGCGCTGTTGCAACACGCGGTTATACGCATCCAGATTTTGCGGCTTGGGGACACGCAGAACTGGAGCCCAATCCGGCTTGTCATTGTTGAAGGGCTGCTCGTTGAGGTTGTTGAAGAAGGCGCTGAGCTGATAGAAGTCCTTCTGGGTGGTCGGATCGTACTTGTGATCGTGGCAGACAGCGCAGCCGACAGTGAGGCCCAGGAACGCGCCTCCATAGGCCTCGGTACGCTCGCGGGCGATGTTCACGCGAAGCTCCTCCGGAATAGCTCCGCCTTCGTTGCTGCTCACGCCGGAGCGAACATATCCGCTGGCGATGATCGTGTCTATATTCCTGGCGGGCAGCAAGTCGCCGGCAATCTGCTCCTTGGCGAACTGGTCAAAGGGTTTGTTCGAGTTAAAGGAGCGAATCAGATAATCTCGATAAGCCCAGATATGCCGGTTATTGTCGAAGTGGAGACCATATGTGTCGGCATATCTCACATAATCGAGCCAGTAACGGGCTCGCTGTTCGCCGTAACTCGGTTTGGCGAGCAACCTATTCACCAAATGCTCATATGAATTGGGTGAGTTATCCGAAAGATAGGTATTTACTTCCTGCTGCGTGGGCAACAGGCCGGTCAGATCGAGCGTAACGCGGCGAATGAGGGTTCGCTTGTCAGCCTCGGGCGAAGGCTGCAACCCCTCCTTATTCAGCCGCGCCAGAATGAAGTTATCAATCGGATTGACCGCAAGGACGAGATTCGCGGAGGCCTTCGACGGGCCGGAAGTTCGCAATTGAATCTCGGGCACAGCAACGCGGAGCGGTTTGTCAAAGGCCCAGTGGGGCTTGTAATGCGCGCCTTCTGCGATCCATTGCCTGAGGACTGCGATTTCCTCTGGCTTCATGGGCTTGGCCGCGCCCCGAGGATCCTGCGGCATCAGCCGATGCGGGTCCCTCGACTCGATCCGCTTGATCATCTCGCTCTGCTCCGGATGGCCAGGCACGATAGCGTCGGGCTTGCCGGGACGTTTGCGGAAGGCGGATTCTTCGAGGTCCAGCCGAAGCCCTGCCTTGCGTGCCGCCGGGTCAGGCCCGTGACAACTGAAGCAGTTGCTTGCCAGAATGGGCTGCACATCCTGATTGAAGTCCAGGTGCTGCGATGAGGCAAGAGATGCATGGCCGGTAGAGCCACCCTTGCAGCCGACGAGTACCGACAGCGCCGCACTTGCGAGAACCAGGGTTGTCGCCCGGAGCAAATGCGCCGACCGAGACTGCGGCGTCTTCCGGGATCGGAGGCAAAAACCCATCTTCAACTCCAAACATCGCCAGAGAAAGCGCGTTGCTGAAAACCTATCTAAAGCAAATACTTTTCAGGCGTCTCCCGGCATTCCAACTGCGGAAAAAACAAGGTCAGCGCATTGAATTGCCGCACGAACCCGAAATTTCCCAGCCGTGCAGGCCCCATCCCTGAACAGGCATTGAGTATAGGTCAGCAAGAAACAGGCCGTCCAGAGCGCTTAGTCCCGCCACGCAGGGCAGATGGTGGCGATAGGGGAGCTTTGAGGCCCCGACTCCAACCAGCCACTTGCTTCGCAGTGAGATACGAGCGCCTTCGTACCGGCTATATTGCGAAACGAAGGTAACATACGAATGGGTGATTGCCCCCGGTTCTGCTGCCTGCTACCTTGATAGTCGAGGTTCAGAATATGACTATCGCAGCGGCTTCACCAGAGTCCACTATCTCCTGCGACGCGAATACCTTCCGGGAGAACTTCAACCGGCGGCCCTTTGAAATACAGCACTCTCTGGCGGGCAATCCTCTGTTTGAAATTCCCCGGCTGATCGAACTGGCTAAGACGACGGCAGATCGCAAGAATCCGCATCGTCCGTTCGGCGATGCGTACTGCTTGATTGGCACCCCGGAGCCGGGTCAAAAGACCCTGGATAGTAACCGTGTTGTTACCTCAATCGCAGAAGCGATGAGCCAAATTGAAAATTCTCAGGCTTGGATCGTGCTGGCTCACATTGAGCGGGAAGCAGAGTACCGTGAAGTCTTCGAAAACTACATCTGCGATCTGCTTGAGCTCACGGGAGCAGAGTTGCTCCGCAAGATCAAGTGGTTTCAGGCAATCGCCTTTGTGACATCCCCGGGGCGCGCCACCAACTATCACCTCGACCGCGAGTGCGCATGGCTGCTGCAGCTGAAGGGCGACAAGGAAATCCATCTATTCGATAAATCCGATAAGGAAATCGTGCCCGATGAAGAGTTGGAAGAATTCTGGGCCTCGGATAACGGATCGAGCGTTTACAAGCCGCAGTATGAGTCACGCGCAATGGTTTTCAATATGAAGCCCGGCACGGGTGTACATATCCCTGTCAACTGCCCGCACTGGCTTCGCAACGGCAATGAGGTTTCGGTATCCATCAATTTGAACTTCGCCTTCCATGATCACCTCTGGGGAAATATCTACAAGGCCAACTATCATCTGAGGAAACGCGGCATCCAGCCATCCACCCCAGGGAACAACTCCGCCACCGACCTGCTAAAGTCAGTCACTTACACAACGGCACAGAAGATCAACTTTCTTCGCAAAGGCAAACAGGAGATTCCTCCAGAAGCTCGCGAACAGTTTGACCGAGTTGCGCAGCGCATGGCGCAGCGCTCTGCACAGAGAGCTTAAGCAATTAGAGAGCGGCCGTTCGTCGTGAAATCTTGTGCAATCCGGTGTTCGAGAGGCTTCACAAAGCCCGGGAAAAGTAGAATCCGTGGTATGCGTGTAAGCGCAAGCTGCGATGAAAACGAATGTACAACGTGCTCTCGGGGCAGCTCCAGTCGTCGATTAGCTTATAGCCAAGTTGTTCGACCGATTGCACCCATCGTTGACGGTTTGCGACCTTGTAAGGACAGAGGCTATAGCCCATGTCGCTCAGCGTAAAAATGTCCTCGCCTTCCCAGACTGCAACGCGATTTATGAGCAGCTTCTGAGGAAGTTGGGGCAGTTTGCTCAGGAGTTTGGGCAGCGAATCTTCGATCAACTGCAGCGAACCCGTAGATACGAATATGTCACAGGCTCCCGCGTCTGCCAGATCCGAAACAAAACCAAGAGAAGCGCTCTTCGCACCTTCACGCAGAGCCACTTCACGGGCGGCTTCAATCACAGCAGGCACATCGCACAGGATCCATTCGAATTTTTCCGGCCAGGGAAAGTACTTGATTGCGTTGTAATACGCTACTCCGATACTGCCTCCCAGATCTACGACGCGCATTCCTGGCTTGACGATTTCCCGCAGGTGCATAAGCATCGGGTAATCACTGGGGCGAACCAGGGTCGTGGGAAAATTGGTGAAGACCGTCTTGGACTCCTCTTGATCAAAGCCGACCCTGATGTTTGGCGGAATTGCGGCCACAGCTGCCGACCAGGAAGGAAAGACGCCCATACACGGGCTGTAGCCAAACCTTCCGCTCCGAAAGATAAGCGAAAGGGCGGGGCTTTTCAGAAGTTTCAGCATCCATTGCTTCATAAAGAGAGGCTCTCCAGAGGCGACCACAGGATCGCGGCGGTGTATGGGATATCGAGTGGAGAAAACGAGAAATGCAGAGAGTTACTCCCTCGATAGCTCACTGGCGTCGAGGGTTTCAGCGGGCACCCTCCGAGAAGTTTTCAAAGAGATTTTCCTCGCCAGATGCTTCCGGCCACGCATTGGTCTCCGAAGGGCTATCTCCTTCGCCAGGCGCCAGGAACAGATTTGCTTCCAGCTTGTTCTGTCGCGTGTAGAGGTCAAAATAGCGGCCGCGCCGGGCATACAGTTCCTGATGGTTACCGTGCTCGACGATGAGGCCGTTCTCAACCACCAGGATCTGGTCGGCATTACGGATAGTCGAGAGCCGATGCGCGATAACGAACGTCGTGCGGCCAGCAATCAGATACTTGAGCCCCTCTTGAATGAGCGCTTCTGATTCGGAATCGAGGCTGGAAGTTGCTTCGTCGAGGATAAGAATCTTGGGGTCGGCAAGAATCGCGCGAGCAATCGAGACCCGCTGACGCTGGCCCCCGGAGAGCCGGATGCCACGCTCGCCCACGATGGTGTTGTAGCGTTCCGGGAGCCGGTCCACGAACTCGTTGACGTGCGCTATGCGGGCTGCATCTACGATCTCTTCAATTGTTGCGGTGGGCCTGGCAAACGCAATGTTCTCAAGGATGGTTCCCTCAAATAGAAACGATTCCTGCAAAACAACACCGAGGGTTCTGCGGAAACCATCGAGTTCCAGGGTGGACAGATCCTTCCCGTCGAGAAGAATCCGTCCCTCGTCCGGCTTATTGAAGGCACATACCATACTGATGATGGTGGACTTGCCTGAGCCAGATGAGCCAACCAGCGCTGTAACCGTACCTGGAGGCGCGTCGAAACTGATTCCGTGCAGAACGGTCTTGCCCTTGTCGTAAGCGAACCTCACATCGTGAAATTCGATGTGGCCCTCTACTGCGTCAGGCTGCACTGGAACATTGCGCGTAGGATCGTCATCCTCTTCGGCAATGCTGAGAATCTCGCTCGTTCGATCCAGGCCCGCCAGCGCTTCCGACATCTGTGTGCCGATTGAAACAACCTGGCTCACCGGCGAAACCATGAAAGCAAGCAGCATGGTGAAGGTGATGTAATCGCCGAGCGTCATTGTGCCAACATAAATCTCGTGTGTCCCCAGGAACATGATGAATGCGGCAACGACACCAACGACAGCCGTCGAGGTCATCGAGTTGAGCGAGTTCATATTGACTGAGCGAAGTATGTTGGTAAGAAGACGATGCGCTCCATGAGCAAAGACTTCGGATTCCCTTGACTCGGCTCGATAGGATTTGACAACGCGAATTCCGTTGAAGGTTTCAGTAAGCCGTCCGGTAACGTCCGCGCTGATCCCTCCACGCTCCACCGCCATGGGCCGGATAATACTCACGATCTTTCGTTGCAGAATGGCGAATGCGATCAGAAATACCGAGGCGAAAAGCGTGAGTTTCACATTGATGTGGAGGAGATAAATGGCAGAAAAAGTGGCCATCAGCAAGCCGCCCGTAAAGTCGATGAGGCCGGTGCCAATCAGATTGCGGATACCCTCGATATCCGCCATGATTCGCGATACAAGACTTCCAGAGCGGTTGGCGTCGTAGAAAGAAACCGGCAGACGGCTGATATGCGATTGAACCTGAATGCGGAGGTCGGTGATGAGCAGCCACGAGGCTCGCGAGAGTATCTGGGTGAGCGAGAAGGATGTAATTGCCTGAACGCAGGTTGCGATCAGGACCGCGCCGACCACGCGTATGAGCAGATACCCCAGATGCTGACCAATCACCTTATCTATCAGGATTCGAGTCGAGTAGGGAATGGTAAGAGCGGCGAGCCGGTTGACGACCATCAGGAGGAATGCAATCAGCAACTTGACGCGCCTGGGGCGAACGATCTCCCAGATCGCCGAGGACGAGCGACCTCCGCGGCCTGAGATTCTGCTCAGGACGGACGCACCCGCTTCGTGTTTCCCGGATTCGACCAACTTTGGGCTCCGAACTTGGATGAGTGTTCTCCCGTAAACGGATCGGGCGGCCTCATATGAATGATACAGAGCCACTTACAGAGAAGCTATCACGAAGCTCAGGCACGGCGAATGACTCTTACGAGGGACGCTTGTGGACAAGGACTTATCCCTGCTCAAGCTCTGAAATTCTGCGTGCAGGCGCGATGCTTTGCGGGCATCAGCTCATTGCACAATTCAACCCTAGGTGTCGCCTCTGCCCGTCCCGTCATCTCTCGGCCCTCAGTCGAATGATCGGATGCTACCGAAGGCGATACAACCATGTGTCCGTACCTTCGAGAAGCTGCCAGCCTTGGGGAGGGTTCACATCTTGCGGCTTTTGCGAAGCGATGAGAGCCACCGCTCCGGTCTGCTGAAACAGAGAAATAATCTTTTGCTGCATCGCTGGAGAAGCGTGCCAGAAGCGGGAGACGGTCGGGTCCGTATTGTTCGGAACCGGATGGTGCTGATCGTAAGGCTCTCCACCGAGCTCGGCGACGATGCGCAGATGTGCGATATAGGCCCAGGTACAGCTTGCATTCGGACCACCGATTGCAGCCATTTCGTCTCCCGGCTTCAACCCTGCCCGCTCCAGCGCCAGACCCAGCTTCCACTGCTGGTTCTGCGCGTAGGTGTAATGGTTGCGGATATGCGACAGGACATCGCGATCCACGATGGCGTAATTCAATACCGCACCGGCAGCCAACACGCCTATAACCCACGCCTGAATCCTGCGCGAGGGCATATTGCGCAAAGCCACGATGGTTACAAAAGGAACCAGACTTGCAATAGTGAAAAACCAGCCAAGATAACGGTCCTCAAGATGAACCTGGACATAGAGCGCAATTCCAATCCCCGCCGGGAGGTAGAACGGCCACGCCCGGGCGATGCTCCTGAACCATTCTTTTCGATCCTTCACCGTCACCAGCATCAAGATGGCTGCAAGCAATACTGCGTAGAAGATAGGTTCGGGAGTTATAGCCTCTACCAGGTATTTCAGATCTCTGCTGATTCCAATCACCTGATATTTGGCGTTCCAGAAATGGCGATATCCCTGATACCAGTAGACAACATTTCCGAAAGGCGGATAGGTGTTGTGATACGGCTCGCCAAAGGAATAAAGGTTCGGATCTTTCATGAGTTCATGGGTAGGATGAAGCGGTGTCCCATAACCTCCAGGCTCACCCTGCCAGTTTGTCCATCTCGGCAGATAATTGACATGGAATGCATAATTCAACGGTCCCGCTTCGCCCAGCGTGTAGTGCCCATAGGACCACGACAAACCTGCTGCGTATGGCACGACCATCATCACGAAAATTGCAAGAGAAAGGATCACCGGAGCAAAGCTTCTCTTCTTTGAAATCAGGGCAACGGCCGCAACCAGCAGCAGAGTCAATGCCAACGCAAGGAAGATGCCTTTCGTCCAATATCCAAGACCCAGGACAAGGCCCAGCAAAGCCGCGCGACGATAACTCGGCGCTGCAAGTAAACGAAGAATCAGCCCGATTGCCAGGAAAAATAAGGTGGTAACCAACAGGTCGGGCCCGACACGCGAAACCGCATCAATGCAAAGTTGAACCGAAACGAAGATACAGCTGCCCGTAATGAAGACGAATCTGCGCCTACTGTCCGCCTCCGCAGCGGATTGGAGTTTGTAAACCGGATCGAAACTCCTCAGCAGGAACAGAAAGGCAAACCAGGCCCCGATAAAGACCGCAAAGTTCACCGCGTGAATAGAAATCCATTCGCCGGTTTCCGTGGATGGAAAAAGCGGCCTGGCCGTGGCGAGAAGCAGCGGATAACCAACGCTCCACAGCGGATTGAAAACCATCTTCCAGTCTCTTGCGGGGATGGCGCGGCCAATATCCAGATAGGAGATTGCATCCGTCGTGAAGTCGGTTCGCTTGAACCACCCTTCCAGGGCTCCAAGTAACAGGATGAGGCTGGTGACACCCGCATGGAGCCAAGTCTCTCTCACTGGGCTGCCGGCGCTCTCGCCAGTTGCGGACCCACTAAGGAATGTCTCGGATGGTACCGGAACTGGTGCGGTATCGTGTGCTGACATAGCCGATAAGAGCTTGAACTCCGCTCCATCCCTTTCCCAAAATGGCGTGCTTGAACCAGCTTACAGTCGATCTCGACGAAACAAAGCCGATCAGGAAATGCAAACAAGCCAGCAGCACACGCCTGCGCGCTCCCGCAATCTGTTACAGGCCAATTAGATTTCGATTCCGATCAGGATGCGAGCTAGCCGTAGAGCGAGTATAACCAACCCAAAACGCCTCTACAAGATGAATCGGAGCAATCTTCGAAAGCTTTGCCGCCAGCAGTTGCGTTGCGAAGTTCACGGAATTTGAGCGCAAGATAGCTCATTACGATAGTCTGTGCGTACAGCCAAGAGCAAAGGATTTGCCGTCCATGCAGCCACTCGAAATTCTTCTAGTTGTCCTGGTTGTCTTCAGTACCGCGGCCCTGTTTTCAGGCAAATCTAAGAGATCGCCTCTGATTTTGCTATGGATTGTCGACCTCGTTGCACTCCTTGCGCATGCTCTCCTCGAGGGCCCGCACTGGCAAATGGCGCCCGCCTATGCCGGCGTGCTTCTCTTCACAGCCATATTTTGGGTTCGGCGCCAAGCCTGGCGGCGGGTGGTCGCAGCGGTAATGGTTTTATTGGTCATGGCAGCCTGCGGATTCTCTGCGTTTCTGCCCATGTTCCGGTTGCCTGCGCCCACCGGTCCTTACCTCATCGGAACTAAAATACTCCACTTGGTGAACGATCACCCGCTCGATCCATCAGCATCCGCGGGGTCTGACGGCAAACGTGAACTGATGATCCAGGTTTGGTACCCGGCAGCGCCCTCGAAGGCTCCCCGCGCACCGTATCGCAAGCTCTCAGAGACCACCTTGCTGTCGTCCTACCAGGCTGTTTTGCCTACCCATGCTCGATGGAATGCCCCATTCGCGGCGAACAACGAGGCCTTCCCTGTGCTTCTTCTCAATCCGGCATGGAATGGACGGCGCACCTACTACATGTACCTCGTGGAAGACCTCGTCAGCCATGGCTACGTCGTGGTTGGAATCGATCACACAGGCAACTCCGGACCGACCGCATTTCCAGACGGACACGTGAGTGAGCCAATCCCCGATCCGGCCTGGGACTGGAGCATACTCTCCTATGAAGCGGTCAATGCTTACGGCGCAAGGTATCTCGAAATTCAAGTCAACGACGATCGCTTCACGCTCGATCAGCTCCAGCAATTCAACCAGCAGCCCTCCAATTGGCTTTACCATCATCTCGATATGGATCGAGTAGGAGCATTCGGTCATTCCTTCGGCGGGGCCGTTGCTGCCGAAGACTGCCTCGAAGATTCCCGCTTCAAGTCTGCACTCAACATGGACGGCTCATTCTGGGGTCCGGTACAAAAAACTGGGCTAGCCAAACCGGTAATGACTATCGAGGAGGAAGACGGCCAATTCACGCCCGAGCAATTGTTGGACCGCAGTAACCAAACAAGTCAGCTCCTCTATCTCAGCGACATGGCCATGATGCGGAACTCCAATGGATACCGCATTATAGTGCGTGGGAGCACACACTCCAGCTATTCGGACCGCAGCCTCTTTTCCCCGTTCAAGCGATACTCCGGCGAAGGACCAACTCCCGCAATTCGCGAATACACAATTCTCCGGCAGTATGTCCTCGCATTCTTCGACAAGACGCTGCGCGGCGAGGACCCCACTCTTCTGAACGGCAAAGATCATCCCTATCCTGAGGTAATACTGCAAGTCTTGCATCGCCCGTAGACGCTGTCGCATGAACCGGTTGAAGCAGGTTACGTCACGACTTAGCTCACCATCAAAGCGCACCCTATAATTGGTCGTGTTTGTTCTCGGTCGTGTTCATTTCCATGAAAGGAATTTCCCATGCACCTGATGCCTCGTACGATCCAAATTGCCGCACTCGCATTCGTTCTCACCGGTCTCGCTCTTGGGCAGGAGACACCAGACAGCAATCGCAAAATTGCAGGCGGAGGTATCCATGCGCCCGGTTGGACAGGGAAAATCGATCCCGATGCTGAAAAGGCGGGACAGACCGTCAACGACGCCAACTTGGTTGCGGAAGGCGGTCAGCTTAAGATAACCACCGGACCCGCAATTACCTATTGGAACCCAAAGAACATCGCCCAGGGTGACTACACGGTTTCGGCAACATTTACCGAGCCTAAGTTCATGAATCTGAACACACATCCGCATCCATACGGAATCATGATTGCCGGCAACGACCTCGGGACGGCACAGCAGAGCTATCTATACTGTGCAGCCTACGGAAATGGAAACTTCATTGTCCGCGGATTCGGGCCGGACGCCTTCCAGATGAACGGCAGACACGAACCTAACGATGCGGTCCACAAAGCGGCCGGGGTCGGGCAGCCGGTAACACAGGACATCGCGATGCAGGTCAAGGGCGACACTGTCTCGTGCATCATCAACGGCTCGGTAGTCAAGACGTTTGAGAAGACGCAGCTAGTGACAGCGGGCAAGCTCAAGTCAACCGATGGAGTATACGGAATCCGCTTCGCACACAATACAGAGGCTGTCGTTACCAACCTGAAGATGACAAAACCATAGCCAAGCCACCGACGGATAAGAACAGTATCTCACCGCAGGCGAAATGAGACGGATCGAATAGTAATCAGCCGCCTCCGCGAGCTGTTCTTCGAAGGCTCGCTCCTAGAGCCTCGAGGTCCCTCTCTGCATGGGACTGTCGAAGATACAGATCCAATTCCTGATATCGGCGCGTAACGCTCTCGTTAATTGCCAGAGGATGCGGACCGTAAGCTCTCGGCAGCCTTCGGAGCACGTCGGTGCACGCTTGCTCTACGAGGTGCCTCACGGTGAGAGCTCGTATAAGTGCCACCTCGTAATCGTGATTTGTCGTGTCAATTTCGCGGCCTGCGACGTCAAGGTACGAGGCCAGCGCCCATACAGATGCATGCATTGCGCCCAGATGCGCAAGCGTGTGTGGATCATTGCGAGTCTGATTCAGTGCGTAGTCAAGAAGCCCGGCCGCCCCGCCAGCCCAACAAGCTGCTGGCCCACATGCTCCGTGCCAGAATCCAGGGCGTTGAAGGTACCATTGCGGCTCTCCAATGAGATCGTCAGACGAAATTCGCGCGTTCCTGAATAAAGCTGAAGCCGTTTTGGTTTCGAAGAATGCAGTCGCCTTCCATTGGGAATGGTCGAATAGAACCGAATTGGGATTGATTCGCAGATCGACGTCGACGAGTTGCGATTTCGGAAACGAGACAGTCACAAGTGCCCGTTCGACAAGCCCAGCACCGCTGCAAAACATTTTGCTTCCTTCGATCAAGAACTGATCGCCGTTTTGATGTAGCGATAACTCCTGGCTTGCCTTCTCAGAAGCCCACACTCCATAGATCGTATCTGCCTCGGCTTCGCGTCCCGCTTCGGCTAGAATCGCGACAGCGTCCCAATGCGCCTCAGCAAGACGCGCGAGCGATAGGTCTTCGCGTCCAACTTCCATGAGACGCCGATGCCGCTCGGAAGTGTGACCTGCCCCAGGCAAAGGCATCGGATCAGCGATGAGGGACCGCAAGCGCGCCATTAATTCGTGGGTTAACAGATCGGCACCTCATTGAGCGCAATCAATGCGCCTGCAAATCCATGCGGCGCGCGTCCGATGCGTCTTCCACTGGTGAGTACGGTCATATTGCCGATCGACCGACGGCGTGATCCGGTTTGTAGCAATCGATTCCAAAGATCATGGTCCTCGGCAGTCTCGAATTCTCCCCATCCTCCGGCGTGAAGGTACGCATCTGCGCGAACCCCAAAGTTTGCGCCATGCACATGGGGATGCGACCCGTCTGGGTGAATTAAGTAAGTCCTTCGAAATTGCTCACCAACTCCGACGCCGTGATCATGGAATGAATCGACATCCACAGTACCGGCGATTGCATCCACATCCTCAGAAGCGATCGCAAGCTGGTCGGTTAGCCAGGTTTCCGGAACACAACAATCTGCGTCGGTGTTTGCGAGCCAACACTCTCGCAAAGGGCCACGGTAACGTTGCAACGCTGTTTCTGCGGCAAGAGCACGCGTTCGGCCCACCGCAGCGGCTTCAGTGACAATCACACAGCCCCGACCCGAGAGCATTCGCTCGGCGATTTCGAGAGTTTGATCTGTGGAGCTGTCGACCGCGACAACTACGTCTGATGTCACTCCCCTTGGAAGAGCCGCACAAGCTGCAATAACAGAATCCAAACAGCGGGGCAGCAATTCCTGCTCATTGCGAGCAGGAATTAAGACGCAAGCGTGCCATCGGGGTCGCATTATCGACGACTCCAGCAATCAAGTCTGAAGTCGGCATGGCGTTCAGCGCAGATGTGAATCAGCTTATCTGACTCGCCGATGATCTCATGCACTCGATCGCCACTGAGGATATGATCCCGCGATGATCCGAGCCAATGGGATGCGAGCAGGATGCCCCCAGGCTCCATCTGAGCTTCAAGCGTAAGCAATATGGCGCGCAAGGTTTGCTCCTCGAAGTAGTACCCAATCTCACTGAAGACCACGAGATCGAAGATCTCTCCCGCAATAGGATGCGAAAGTGAATCACATCTGATGTACGTGTTCGGAGATTGCCGACAGCGATCTTGAGCCTGCATCACTGCCGTCGGGGAAATATCGATGGCATCAACTTTGTCGCAACGCTTCGCGAGTTGTTCGGTAAGGACGCCGACCGAACAACCGGGCTCAAAAGCATGCTTGAATTGCCTGTCTCCGAGGGCGCGAAGTATGGTCTCATAACGACAGCGCTCATATTCGCTTGTGGCAAAGTGCCATGGGTCTGCGCTCTCCTGATACATACGTTCGAAGAAGGCCCGGCTTGTCGTGTCGATTGTCATGCGGGTAAGTTGATTGAACGACGAGCCACATCGAGAGTGATCGGATTACGCATAGGCTCGGCAAGCTTCGCCATTTCGGAATCTTGACCACATCCAAGAACAGCTTCGACCTTTGCATTAGAGCCGTGACCTCTCAGATAGAAAAACAGGAACGTCATTTGCGTTAGATCGCCATCAACAATGACCTCATCCCAGTTCTTTGAGGCGCCCAAATAAGCGAGTCGTTTGCCAAAGTGATAGGTCCAGAAAAATGGCACTCCGTTGAACGTCGCGTCGTCCCCAAGCATGGAAAGCGCGGCAATCCGCCCATGCTGCTGGGCCACTCTCCAATGTTCAATCCGTGTCCCATTGAGATTAGCGATGTCACCTGCGACCCAGATGTTGTTCGCGGGGCTCATCGATGCATCTACTGCTATGCCGTCGCTGTCCGGAGCGAGCGGCAGATCGTGTTGGAAAGCCAGGGCCGGTTCTACACCTACGCCAAGGATGACAAGTTGCGCCGCGAGGACTTCCTCGTTGCCGTCCTTATAAACCGTCACTCCTTCGCTAGTGATGCGGCGAATCTCCACTCCCAGGCGGAACCTCGTACCATGTCTTTCGTGCAGCGCCATCAGCGCTCCTGCGGCTTCCTCACCAAGTATTTTTGCGAAGGGTGCGGTTTCGACGCCAGTCACCGTAACATGCAAGCCCATCTGCATCAGTGCAGACGCAGCTTCGAGCGCGATGAAACTCGTACCAACAATCACGACGTCGCGCACGGCGGCCGCTGCCTTGAGGATGTTCTGTACGTCGACGGAATGTCGAATGGTGTACGCTAATTCCGCGCCTGGAATTTCCAGTCTCTTAGGAACCCCTCCAGTAGCGATCAACGCGCGATCAAACTGGATGATGCTTCCATCGCTCAAGTGTGCCGACCGATTCGCCGAACTTAGCTTCGTTACGGAGGCGTATCTGCGTTCGATGTCGTAGTTGATATCCAGCCGTATCTGGTCCAGCGGTATTTTGCCGCCCAATGCATCCTTCGAAAGTTGCGTACGATCAACCGGCTCGTCCTTGTCCGGGTCTACAACGATGATCTTTCCCGCGAAGCCTCGCTCTCCAAAGATCGAAACGGCCATGGATCCAGCAGCGCCGGCCCCAACAATCAGGAAAACCGGAGTCTTACCTGAGGTTGATACCGGTTTTACAGCACGAGGTAACGGATTGGAGTCTACCAGTATCTGAGCGCCATCGATACGGACTGGGTAAGTCTTGAGAGAAGTCATCGCCGGAGGTTCGAGAAGCTGGCCGGTAGGCAATTCGAAAGTCGCCATGTGCCACGGACAAACAAGTCTTCCGTTGCACACCGCTCCTTCCACCAAAGGCGCGCCGGCATGAGGGCAATCAGCTTGCACAGCCACGAGCCCCTGGTCATGATGAATTAGCAGGATCTCCGTCTCGCCAACTTTGACGCATCTCTTCGACCCTTGCGGCAGATCGCTTAAGCTCAGGACACATTCCTCTGGCATGCATTCCTCGTTGTTATTGCATCGATCGGCAGATCTAGCCGTGCAGATCTAGCCGTTCAGTACGTTGTTCTGAGTCCGGTCTCTCGTTCCCATAGTCGGCCTGAAGCAACACGGTCAATGAACTTCACCGCGTCAGGATCGATGAGAATTCCCTCGTCATCAACAACGCCGGCCTTATCCAACAACGCCTGTGCTTCTGCTGTGGCCCCAATCACTTTCAAGTGGGCATAGGCATCGTGAACCCACGAGACTGCGGAGGCCTCTAACGAAAGTTGCTCCGCCGCATCCACCGAGAGAGCAACAAATACCGCATCGAACAAGACCGACGATCCGCCAGCGAGTTGAAAGTCGGCTTCGATGAGTTTCCCGTCCGCTGCAACT
>Ga0302326_10000638_pt1 | contig 94508 bp, 76 predicted proteins | sample Palsa_T0_3_FD_202264 | JGI IMG/M metagenome (GOLD analysis project Ga0302326, IMG submission 202264) | Peat permafrost microbial communities from Stordalen Mire near Abisko, Sweden - Palsa_T0_3 | ecosystem: Environmental > Terrestrial > Soil > Palsa > Peat permafrost | place: Sweden: Abisko... | reverse complement strand
GGCACGAGCTCACCCGCGCGGACAAGGAGGACGACCGGACGAGACACATCGACGCCCTGTCCGCCAACGACGAGCCCGTCTTCCTCACCTACCGCGCCCGCACCGAGGTGGACATTCTCGTCGAGGCACTCACCGCGACTGCGCCGGATGTGGACTTCGCCAGCGAGGACGGTGTGCGCCACACGGTGTGGAATGCCCTCGGGAGCGACGCCGCCCGGCTCGCCACCGTCCTGGCACGACTGCAGACGCTGTACATCGCAGACGGGCACCACCGGTCCGCAGCGGCGGCGCGGGTGCAGGAGCTGCGGCGCGCGCGCGGCGCGGCACCGGGTGAGCAGGACTGGTTCCTGGCGGTCGTCTTTCCGCACGACCAGATGCAGATACTTCCCTACCACCGCCTGGTGCGCGACTTGCGAGGGCTGAGCAGCGAGACCTTCCTCGCCTCGGTGGCTGAGCGCTTCGACGTCACGCCCACCGAACGCGCCGAGCCAGAGGGGCGGCACGCCTTCGGCATGTACCTCGATGGTCGGTGGTGGCGCCTGCGTGCCCGGCCGGGCAGCTGGGCGGAGACCCCAACCTCGTCGCTCGACGTCGCCATTCTCCAGGACAACTTGCTCCGGCCGGTGCTCGGCGTCGAAGACCCACGCCGGGACGAGCGCATCGGCTTCATCGGCGGCATTCACGGGACGCAGGAGCTGTCGGCGCGGGTGGACGCCGGCTCGGACCGGGTGGCCTTCGCTCTCTGGCCGACGAGCCTCGATGAGTTGATGGCCATCTCCGATGCCGGTGACGTCATGCCGCCGAAGTCCACCTGGTTCGAGCCCAAGCTGCGCTCCGGACTCTTCGTCCACACCTTCTAGCGGGGCCTCGGCCGGGAGTTGACCGGCGTGACGTCGAACCCTAGCGTCGGCGCGGTACACCGTGGAGCAGACGGAGGACGCGTGGCCGGACGTGTCTTGGGCAGGCAGGTGGGGGTGTGCCTCGGAGTCGCTGCGGTCGTCCTGGCCGGACCGGCGCACGCAGGAGGCGTCTTCTTCTACGAGGTCGGGACACCCGACGTTGGCTACGCATCCGCTGGCTCCGCGGCGCGCGCCGATGGCCCGAGTACCCTGCTCACCAACCCCGCTGGAATGACGCGGCTCGAAGGAATCCAGGTGCAGGTGGGGGCCCAGGCCACCGAAGGCCTCTTTACGTTTGCACCGAATTCCAAGACCAACGTCGATGGCAACGCCGGAGGCAATGCCGTCGGCTTCTCCCCCAACGCCAGTGCCTTCGCCACCTTCGCCCCGTGGAATGACTTCCGCGTCGGCTTCGGCGTGGTCTCCAACTTCGGGCTCTCCGAGAACTGGCAGAGCGGCTGGGTGGGCCGCTATTACGCCACCCAGTCCTCACTCCTCGGGCTCTCCATCCTGCCCTCCGTGGCCTGGCATATTGGCGGAGGCCTCTCGGTGGGAGTCGCCTTCAACGCCATGTATGGCGTGTTGAAGCAGACGGCGGCGGTGCGAAATACCGAGGCCAACTCGGCGGATGGGACTCTCGGAGTCGAGTCCAACACCTGGGGCTTCGGGGGAAACGTTGGACTGCTCTACGAGTTCTCGAAAGGCAGCCGCGTGGGGCTTTCGTACACCTCGCCAGTCAACCTGAGCTTCTCCTCCACCCCTCATTTCACCGGGCTCGGACCGGGGCTCACCGCCGCGCTGCAGGCCAGCCACCTCGACACCACCAGCATCGACCTTGGAATGACGGTCCCACAGACGGTGATGCTCAGCCTCTTTCAAGCAGTCTCCGGGCAGTGGGCGGTGATGGCAGACGTCGGCTGGCAGAACTGGGCCACCTTCAGCACCGTCGAGGTGCAAGTCACCAGCGCCAACCCGGCCAGCCTCACCACCAACGTCGGCTACAGCAACACCTGGCACGGTGCGCTCGGAGGCCAGGTCCAGCTGTCGGAGCCGTGGCAGCTCGACTTCGGCATCGCCTACGACAGCAGGATGACGACTCCCTCCAACCGCAGTCTCGCGCTGGCGCTGGGAGATGCGTGGCGCTTTGGCCTCGGGGCGCGGTGGGCGGCAAACAACAACTGGACGTTCGGCCTTTCCTACGAGGCCCTCTACGGCGGAAGTCCCGGCGTTGACCTCGACCGCGGGTCGCTGGCCGGGAGGGTGGCCGGGAGCTACGCCAAGACATGGTTCGAGTTCCTGGCTTTCAACCTCACCTGGAAGTCCTGACCTCGCGGCGCGGCGGAGAAAGTCCTCTCGCCCGCAACACTGCGGTCGCTACCGCGCAGGCCAATGCGGACCTGCAGGCGATGAATGCCGCCTTGGCCAATGGACAGCGCTGCCGGGAGACTCCAAGTGACGGAGCTCGCCGGCCTGGTCACGGTGCGCCTCCCGGAAAAAGTGCTCTTCCCCTCGGCGTCGGCCAAGCTCACCCAAGAGGGATTGGCGGAGTTGAAGAGGGTGGCCGAGGTGTTGAAGACCATCAAGGACAAGGTCTTCTGCGTGGGCGGCTTCAGCGACGACGTCCCCATCAAGACCGCCCAGTTCCCGTCGAACTGGGAGCCTTCCGTTGCCCGGGCGCTGACGGTGGTCCACTCCTTGGAGAGCCTCGGCATTCCGGGGGTCCAGCTGGCCGCCACCGGCTTCGGCAAGTTTCAGCCGACGGTGCCCAACGACGCCCCGGAGCACAAGGCTCAGAACCGCCGCATCGAGATTGGCCTCGGTCTGGCCCCATCGCATGCCCGTCGTGAAGCAGCAGCCCCACCCGCAGAGGGCGCCGGGGTCCTCCCGGTCTATTGAGGAGGAGGACTCCGCGCGCAGCACCACCAAGAGGGGCGGCTTCGTCGTGGGGAGTCGCGCGCTTCCCCCCAGGAACGACTGTGCTCCCCGACTGACGCCGACCCTGGTAGAAGGCCCCCCATGCGCATCATCAACTTCAACGCAGGACCCGCGGGCTTGCCGTTGCCGGCACTGGAGCGCGCTCGCGACGAGTTCATCGACTTTCAAGGCTCGGGGATGTCCATCCTCGAGCACAGCCACCGAGGCAAGGAGTACGAGGCCGTCCACGACGAGGCCATCGCCCTGCTCACCGAGATGCTGGAGGTGCCGCCCACCCATCAGATTCTGTTCCTCCAGGGCGGAGCCTCACTGCAGTTCGCCCAGGTCCCGATGAACTTCCTGCCCAAGGACGGCACGGCCGACTACATCCTCACCGGCACCTGGAGCGAGAAGGCGCTGGAAGAGGCCAAGCTGCTCGGCGCACCGCGCGTCGCGGCGACCACCCTCATGCCGGACAAGCGCTACGTCCGTATCCCGAAGCAGTCCGAGCTGAAGCTGGACCCCAAGGCGTCCTACGTGCACCTCACCAGCAACAACACCATCTTCGGGACGCAGTGGCACACCTTCCCGGACACGGGCGCCGTTCCCCTCGTCGTCGACATGAGCTCCGACATCCTCTGGCGGAAAATCGACGTCTCGAAGTTCGGGCTGATTTATGCCGGAGCCCAGAAAAACATCGGGCCCTCGGGGGTGACGCTGGTCATCATTGAGCGGGACCTGATGTCGCGGGCCCGCAACGACATCCCGAAGGTGCTCCGCTACAGCACGCACGCCGAGAACAACTCGCTCTACAATACGCCCCCCACCTTCGGCATCTACCTGATGCGGAACGTGCTGGCGTGGATCAAGAGCGTCGGGGGTCTCGCGCAGATGGAGAAGTGGAACCGCGAGAAGGCCGAGATGGTCTACGGAGCGCTCGACCGGCTGAGCCGCTTCTACCGGGCGCCAGTCGAGAAAGACTCGCGCAGCATGATGAACATCGTCTTCCGGCTCACGACGGAATCGCTCGAGGACAAATTCGTCTCCGATGCCAAGAAGGCCGGCATGGTGGGCCTCAAGGGCCACCGGAGCGCGGGCGGCATCCGAGTGAGTTCCTACAATGCCGTGACGCCGGACAACGTCCGCACGTTGGTCGCCTTCATGGAGCAGTTCGCGAAATCCAACCACTGAACCCCGGGGGCGGAGTGCACACGCTCGTCGCCGATTTTAGAGTAGCGAGAGCTGTGGCTCGGCCCGCGGCGGGCGGCGAAAGGTGGCCGGGCGCTCACCGAGGCCCCAGCCACCGGGGCCGATGCCCAGCTTGCGCGCAGTCGTCTCAAAAAGCTGGGCAATGGCTTGTGCGTACACGCCCTCGCCTCTGCCGCGCACGCCAAAGCGAGAGTCGTACAGCTTTCCGCCGCGTGTCTCCCGGATGCGGTGCATCACCCGCTCGGCACGCAACGGAAGTGCCTCGCGAAGGCGCTCCTCGAAGACTTGCGCCACCGAGCCAGGCAGACGGAGCAGGACGTGTCCGGCGGACGTGGCGCCGGCAGCGGCCGCGGCGGCGAGGATGCGCGGGACGTCCTCGTCCAGCCCGGGGATGATGGGAGCGACACTCACCCCCACGCGGATGCCGGCCCGGGCCAGCGTCTCGAGTGTCTGCACCCGCCGCCGGGGCGTCGCCACCCCCGGTTCCAGTGCGCGCGCCACCTTCTCGTCCCAGAAGGGAATGCTCACCCCGACGCCCACCGAAGCGACGCGGTGTAGCTCCTGAAGGATGTCGATGTCGCGCTCGATGATGGGCGACTTGGTGATGATGGACACGGGGTTCCGGAACTCGGCGCACACCTCGAGGCAGGCGCGGGTGATGCGGAGGGATGCCTCGAGCGGCTGGTAGCAGTCGGTGACACCGCTGAAGGCCACCAGTTCTCCCTTCCAGGACGGCTTGAGGAAGGCCTCCCGCAGCAGCGCCGCCGCCTCGCGTTTCACCACCACTTGCGTTTCGAAGTCTGTCCCGGCGCCGAAGCCCAGGTACTCGTGTCCTGGCCGCGCGTAACAGTAGGCGCAGCCATGCATGCAGCCTCGGTAGGGGTTCACGCTGAAGCTGAAGCCGACGTCCGGGCTGTCGTTGCGGGCGATGATGCTCCGGGAAGCATCCTCGTGGACGCGCACCCGTGCCTTTGGAATCTCCCCCACGTACTCAAGCGCAGTGGGGAGGTAGGGGTTGGGTGGGTTGGACCAAGGTCTTGGTTTGGCCATGGCGCAGGAGAGCCTGTACCTGAACAGACGTTCAGTCAAGCTCAGGCGCACTCGCGGGGCGCGTGGATGGGACCAGCGGCTCACGTCTCTGCCGCGTCGAGGCCTGGAAAGCAGGAGGGGCAGCGCCCCAGCGTCAAGGAGGGTGTGGCGCTCAGCTCACCGGCTCTCGGGAATGAAGCTCGCCTGGTACCCCGGGTCCTCGACTCCCATCGCCGTGTTGGTGGGCTTGAGCGGCAGCGTGGTGTCCAGCATCACCGCCAGCTCGTCCGTCCGGGCGACGCCGATACTTCCCTCGTACGCTCCGGGGTGGGGGCCGTGCCCGATGCCAGCCGGATGGTGGCTGATGCTGCCCGGTCCCACGCCTCGACGGCTGGTGAAGTTGCCACGGACGTAGAAGAGGAACTCGTCACAGTCGATGGAGTTGTGTGGGTAAGGGCAGGGGATGGCCTGGGGATGAAAGTCGAGCATGCGCGGGACGAAGCTGCAGATGAGGGCTCCGCGGGTGGCGAAGGTGCCGTGCCAGGTCGGCGGCAGGTGCACCAGGCCGGCGCGCGGCTGGAAATTCAGGATGGGGAAGGCGAAGGGGTAGACGGTCCCGTCCCAGCCCACCAGGTCCAACGGCGAGTGCGCGGAGCGGAACCCGTGGAATGCCCCGTTCCGCTTCACCAGCAAATCTCGCAGGTGCTCCTCGATGGGCCCCTTGAATTCCGGGTGGCGAAAGTCCCGGTGACAGTAGGGCGCGTCCATCCGCAGCTGCCCGTTCTCGTTCCGCCACTGTCGCGGAAGGTGCATCCCGCCGGCGAGTTCCATCCACAACCAGCTCTGGGCCACGCCCTCGTCGGGGAGGAAGCGGTGAGGCATGCCCCGAGGGACGAAGACGTAGTCGTCCTTCTGGAAGGTCAAGTCTCCGAAGGCCGTGCGCAGCATGCCTGCGCCCTCCTGGACGAAGAAGAGCTCGTCGCCGTCGGCATTGGAGACGTACACCGGGTCAGCGGTGGTGGGGAACACCATTCCCAGCGTGACGTCCGCGTTGAAGAGCAACGGGGTGCGCGCATTCACCGCCGGACCGCCCGGGTGCTTCATCTGCTGGGTCTTGTAGTGCCGCTTCGCCAGCCGGCGTTCCGGCGCGGCGACGGGAAGCGGCCAGCCGGCGTGCACCTCGGCCAGCGCCTGGGTGTGCGGCGGATGCAGGTGGTAGCCGATGGTGTACGGCCCCTCGAAGCCCTCCTGGGTGAAGCACTCCTCGTAGCGCAGCTCGCCGCCCGGGCCACGCAGCTGGATGTGGTGCTTGGGAGGGACGGTCCCAGCGACGCGCCGTTCGAGCATGGGCTCAAATCCTCCCTTGCGACCGCTGCTCGCGCTCGATGCTCTCGAAGAGCGAGCGGAAGTTACCGGCGCCAAACCCACGGTCTCCCTTGCGCTGGATGAGCTCGTAGAAGAAGGGACCGGCCCCCTGCTCCCGGTAGAGGCTGGCGGCGTCCTTCATGAAAATCTGCAGCAGGTAGCTGTGCTCCTCGGCCCCGTCGATGAGGATGCGCAGCCGCCGCAAGTCGTCCGGGTTCTCATCGATGCGCTGGATGTTGAGCACCTCGATGCGCTTGGCCAGGTTGTCGTAGTAACTGTCCGGCGTCTCCATGAAGGCGACCTTCTTCGTCGCCCGCAGGCCCTCCACCGCCGGCAGCATGTCCTTGACCGCGAGCGCCAGGTGCTGGATGCCATCGCCCTGGTTGTCCTCGTGGAAGAGGTTGATTTGAGAGGCCTTGAAATTCGGCCGGCTCGGCTCGTTGTTGGCGAACTTCACCGTCGACTCCGGGTCCCACATCACCGTGCTGCGAAGCCCGGAACCCTGCTCGAAGCGTTCCTGCGAATCCCCGGTGTGGAACTCAATTTTCCAGAACTGTTCCAGCCCGAGGACGTTTTCCATCCACAGAATTGCCGGGAGCAGTGTCTGGAAGTTGGACGTCACGTGGTCGACATGCGTCAGCCCGTAGCGATTCTTCCCCCCCAGGGGCTCGGGATGGAAGACCATCCCCGGGTAGAGCGCCCGATAGCCGTCGCGCTGGACGAAGCGAAACGTGCTGTCGCCGAAGGGGGTGGTGATGGAGAAGCTCGCCAGCTTGCCGCCGCTGCCGTCGGTGGCGCGCTGGATGTCGTCGATGATGGTCGCCCCGCGCTGCTCCAGGAGCTTGAACGTCCGCTCCACATCCTTGACTCGGAACCAGAGCGTTCCCACCCCGTCGGGGTGCTTCTTCAACCACCGCGCCGCCCGACCGCCCTCTCCTCTGGGCTGGCTGACGATGAGCGTCACGTCCCCGGCTGCGAAGACGACGCTCTCCTGTCGGCCCTTGGCGGTGAGCTCGGGGTCACTGCCGCCAATCTCCGCAAAGTCCATCCCCTCTCGGTAGAAGCGGCGGCTTCTCTCCAGGTCCCGCACGTACCAGTGGGTGGCTTCGATGCCGAGAATTCCTAGGGACTCGAGCTTGGACATGACTCTTCTCTTTCGTCGTTCAGGGTTCGGCGTCGGGTTGCCGGTCGGCATGCGCCGTCTGGAATGCGGGCAGCACTGCGCAGGTGGCCTCGACGCGGGTCAAGGTGGGGAAGGGGGCGAGGTCTACCTCGTACCTTCGTGCATGGTAGAGCTGCGGCACGAGGAAGCAGTCGGCCAAGGACACCTGGTCCCCGACGCAATAGCGCCCGGAGGTTGTCCTGAGCAGCGGTTCCAGTGCTCTGAGCCCGTGCGCGATGAAGTGCCGCGCCCAGGCCTTCTCGTCGCCGTGGAGGTCGTGCTTCACCCGCTTCTGGACGGCGGTGTTCTGGAAGGGCTGGATGCCGGAGTTGATGATTTCTGCGGCCTGGCGCACCTGGGCTCGGGCGATGCGGCCCGCCGGGAGCAGTGGCGGCTCCGGCCAGCGCTCCTCGAGGTACTCGAGGATGGCCATCGACTGCGCGATGTGAAGCGTTTGGCCGCCGTCCTCCACCTCGAGCAAAGGGACACTCTGCATGGGATTCAGGCTGGTGTAGGGCTCGGCCTTCTGGTGCCCGCCATCCTTGAGGAGATGGACGGCGAGGTAACTGAAGGGCTGGTTTTTCCAGGCCAGACCAATCCGCACCCTCCAGCTGCAGGAGCTCCGCCAGTAGCCGTAGAGCTTCATCCGTTGACCACCTTCTGCGTCATTCGGCCGAAGAGGCTGTGCCCACGCGCATCCAGCATGTCGATTTCGACCACGTCCCCGGCCTTCAGGAATGGCGTCTTCGGGGCCCCGCCCTCGATGGTTTCCACCATTCGCTGCTCGGCCAGGCAGGAGATTCCCCGGGCGCGGTCGGCATTGCTCACCGTTCCCGAGCCGAGGATGGTGCCGGCCGTGAAGGCTCGCGTCTTCGCGATGTGCGCCACCAGCTGGAAGAAACCGAAGTGCATCTCAGGCCCCGCGTCCGTGTCCCCCACGCGCGTGCCATTGAGCCAAGTCTGCAGCCGCAGGTGAATGCGCCCGTCGCGCCACGCGCTGCCGAGCTCGTCCGGGGTGAGGGCGAAGGGACTGAAGGCAGTCGCCGGCTTACCCTGGAAGAAGCCAAAGCCCTTGGCCAGCTCGGCCGGGATGAGGTTTCGCAGCGAGACGTCGTTGCAGAGCATGAGCAGGCGGATGTGCTCGGCGGCCGCAGTTACCGGGGTGCCGAGCGGCACGTCGCCAAGCACCGCACAGACCTCGGACTCGAAGTCCATGCCCCACCCGGCGTCCTTTAGCACCAAGTCGTCGGTGGGGCCGAGGAGCACGCCCGAGCCGCCCTGGTAGACGAGCGGGTCGGTCTCGAGGGTGGGGGGCACCTCCGCGCCCCGAGCCTTGCGCACCAGCCGGACGTGGTTGAGGTAGGCCGAACCATCCACCCACTCGTAGGCCCGCGGAAGCGGCGCCGTCAGTCGGTGAATGTCGAGTGGCTCGCCGACGAGCGAGCCCTCGGCGAGGCCGTCGGCGAGGGTGCGCAGCTTCGGGGCACTCGTGGTCCAGGTGTCGAGCGCAGCCTGGAGCGTCCGGGCCACGTCGCGCGCCGGTACGAAGGTTCGCCCGTCCGGGCCGACCACCACCAGGGCGCCATCGCGGGTGCCGTCACGTAAGGTGCCGAGCTTCATCGAGGTTTTTCTTTTCGTCGGGCCACCGGGGCACTGTCAAGGCGCACCCCGACGGCTCGCCCCTTCGGCCTTGGCGCTCGCCAGTCGGGCGTGTCGACCCTGACCTGGCTCCCCTGCAATGCTTCCTGGAATGAGCACCAAGGTGAATCTCGACAGCGCGCTGGCCGGCTTCGCCGAGCACTGGGTCCCGCGCACCGTGGCCGAGCTGAATGACTAAGATGTCCGACTCGTCAAGCTGCAGGGCGAATTCGTCTGGCACGCCCATCCCGAGCCTGTGACGGGCTTTCGGCCACGGTAGACGCAAGGCTCAGGTGCGCGGGGCGAAGGCCAGTCTGAGCCCGAGCCCGAGCAGGACAGTGCCCACCACACGCTCGCGCCACGTGGCCCACGCTGGATGTCGCCGGAGCGCGTGCGACAGCCGCCCCGCGGCCAGGGCCACCATGCTGTCTCCTAGAACGGCAAGCACCGTGAAGAGGAGACCGAGTACCAGGAATTGCAGCAGGACGTGGCTGCGCTCCGGCCGGACGAATTGCGGCAGGAAGGCGAGGAAGAAGAGCGCCACTTTGGGATTGAGGATGCCGGTGACGGTGCCCCGTGTGACAGCCGACCTGACCCCTGGGCCAGGTCGAACCACCTGGGAGGTAGAGAGCTCGGGGCGTGCCCTGAGGGCCTTCACGCCAAGGAAGACCAGGTAGGCGGCTCCGAGGTACTGGACGACGGCATAGAGAGAGGCGGAGTGCACGAGCAGCTGCGAGAGGCCGAATGCCGCGGCCAAGGTGTGGACCAGGCTTCCCACCCCGAGACCCAGGGCGGTGGCCACGCCCACGGCCCGGCCGCCGCCGAGGCTTCGCGCGAGAACCAGCATCTGCCCTGGTCCCGGAGCAATGACCAGGAGCAGAGAGGCGGCCGTGTAACTGAGCAGGATTTTCAGGTCGAACACGGCCGCGAGCCTACCTGAAGGTGCGCCCTGCTCGGATGTGCCATCCGCCTGCGGCCGACCACCTTCTCCAAGCCGGGCCTCACCTTTGTGGTAGGAGCCGGCCAATGCGGCACCGTCCGGATTCAAACGCTCCTTCGCCGGAGGAGGCGCTCCAGCGGCTGGTCGAGGGGAACCGTCGTTTTCGAGACGCGAAGGGTGCCTCCTCGGCGCGCCGCTGGAGCCCGCATTTGGCGACGGAAGCGCAACGTCCATTCGCCATCATCCTCGGTTGCTCAGACTCGAGGACCCCGGTGGAGATTGTCTTCGATGAGGGCTTCGGCGACCTCTTCGTCGTCCGCATCGCGGGCTACATCGTTGCTCCCTCGGTGGTGGGTTCCATCGAATTTGCGGCGGCGCAGTTCGGCTCGCGCCTGGTGGTCGTCATGGGACACACCCGGTGCGGGGCCATCGCAGCGACGGTGCGGGCACTCGAGACGGGCCTCGGCCCCGAGTCGAACAACATTCGCGCGATTACCGACCGCATCGCCCCGCACATCCAGGCGCTGATTCGACCGGGAGACCCGGAAGCCGTGCTTCGCGAAGCGGTGCGCGCCAACGTACGCGCCTCCGCCGACCATCTCCGGCACGGCAGCCGGCTTCTCGAGGAACTCGTCACCTCCGGGCATGTCGCCGTGGTCGGCGCCGAGTACGAGCTCGAGACCGGAGAGGTCCGCTTCTTCGACGGCGTGCCCCTGGCAGCTGCCTCGGAGTCCAACCGCTAAGGCTCCTCCACCGCCGCGACGTCCTGACGAGGCACGCCCCAGGGCGCCCCGTCACTTCCCAAGAATCAAATATTCATTCACCACCGGTCGCCCGGGTAACTGCAGCCTTCGGACGCCGACCAGCTTGCCGCCCTCGTACTGCAGGAGGAGCAACTGCGGCTGCAAGGTGCCCGCGTCGCCCATGTCCGCGACGGTCCCCGTCGTGAGCAGGAGCGTGCCTCCATCGCGTCTGCCCTGAATCTGTCCCGTCGGAAGGTAAACGCCCGGCTTCGCTGGGTCCTCGTTGAAGAATTCACCCGAGATGCTTCCGGCATCCTCCCGAATCTCAATCTTCGCCCCGAATTTGAGCGCGCTGAGGTTGGGCCCTGCGTCACCAGCCCAGACGCCGCTGAAGTCAGTTGGCAGTGCCGGGCCCAGAGCGGGCGTGGAAGAGGTGCCGCTCGAGCAGGCGGGCGCCACGCCGAGCGCAACGAGGACGAGGATGCAGTTTCGCATGGAGCGCCCTGTCATTGGTGAAGAGGCGGAACTGGACTCGAAGAGGGCCGGAGCGTGTCGTGCTCGAGGCCGGACAGAAGTAGAAAATAGACGACAGCGTAAACGAGCTGCTGGGTGAGTACATCCCAGCGGCCAAGCAGGGCGGTGCCGAAGCTGAGTGCGAGTATCGAGAGCGCGCCGACGCTCAGCGCCCATCGCGCGAGGAAGCCCGTGACCAGAAACGTGCCGATGAGCGGCTCGAGGAACGGCAGCACGAAGCCGAACGCCAGCACCAGCGGGCGCGGCAGGAACGTATGCGCGAAGTCATTCGCCATTCCCTCGGCGAACTGGCGTGGATGGCCGATTCGGTTGAGGCCATGCCCCAGGAGATTGAACCCAAGGGTCCAGCGGAGGAGTGCCTGCGCAAGAGAGCGATTGGTGAGCTTCATGGCCTGACGTTAACCACAGGAACCGACGAGGCTGTGGAGTGAAGCATCAACCCGGTGAGAATCCGCGTCCAGGGTTGAATCGTCAACGCTTCCTTACCTCCTGGCGGCCCAGCGGGGCTCTCGATGGGAGTCTGCTGGCAGCTACCGAATCAACTGCCAGAAGATGCCGGCGACACAAACGAAGCCCAACGTAAAGACCAGTGTTCTTACGTACGGGATTGCGAGCAGGTAGACCACGGCATGCGCCAGCCGCAGCCAGAAGAAGCACGTCGCCCAGAAAGCCGTCATTGCGTTGGCCTTGCCGGAGACGTGAGCAATGAGGACCAGCGCCGCGAAGGGCGCAAAGGTTTCCACAGCATTGAGATAGGTACGGTCGGCGCGCTTGCCCCACAACGGCAGGGGTCGCGGGGTGGGATCCACATAGTTTGGAGGGCCAAGAAAACCGTTCGTCGCCACCTGAGCGACGATGTACGGAATCCAAAGTGCAGCCGTCAGGATTGCCGTGTACGCGAGGTAGCTGAGGTCGACCGTCATGACACCCCTCCAGTGAGTTTGAATAGAACCGCAAGATGGGCGCTCTCCAAGGCGCTCCCACCTCGGGAGCACCAAGCCCTGCGGCGATCGCCATCACAGGGACCGAGACGACAGGGAATCAAGTAGAAAACGCGGGTCGCGAGTTCCACGGCATCGGCCCGTCTTGAATTTGAGTCCTGCCCGGCACCAGGTCCGCGCCCTCCTTCTGGACGCTCGAACGGCAGCTCCGATGGCCACTGCGCAGACTGGCCTCAGAGACTTCTCAGATCCCGGAGAGTTCCCCCGCCGCCGAGTTGAGAAGCGAAGCGCTTCGGCCGCGGCCTTCTCGGTCGTCACTTCGGGCAGGCACGGTTGCCGACTTGCCGGAGAGGTCGGCTGCGGACGGACACGAGGGGCCGAAACGCTGATGTCGGTGTTTGAAGAAGAAAACAGCTCGCAGGCGGGCAACGTCTTCAAACATCTTCGGAAACTTTCACGAATTAACTAAAGCGTTGGCATGACACACACCGACCGACTCTCCATCATTTGAGCGCGGGTGTGCACCGCTGTACGGCATTTTCTTGCGAGAAACTCGCACTGCTGGTCCGTTCATGTTTGTGAAAGCTCACGTCTAGTATCCGGCACGTACTTCTCAGCAAACGCTCCGGACCGGGCGCAGTTCAAGAGGTGTCGCACGTACGTGCGCAGCGCCCGTCTGTAGAGCGAATCACATCCATTTTTTTCACTTCGAGGAAAACCTTGTTCCGACCGCTATCGGCCGTACCGCTGTGTGCCGTATTGCTGTTCACCGCATGCTCGTCGCCTCCGACGACGCCCCCTCCAGGCTTCTTCAACATCGGTGGGACCGTCAGCGGGCTTGCCGGCCCTGGGTTGGTCCTCCTGAACAATCAAGGCGACGCCCTCCTCGTCACCCGCAATGGCGCCTTTGACTTCGCAACTCCTCTGGCAATTGGGACGGGCTATTCGGTCACCATCCTCAGCGAGCCGAACTCGCCCCGTCAGATGTGCACCATTTCTCAGAGTGCTGGCATCGTCGGGACGGAGGCCGTCACCAGCGTCGCGATTCAGTGCGTTACCAGCCCCTACTCCGTCGGTGGAATGGTGAGCGGCCTGACCGGTCAGGGGCTCATCCTTCAGGACAACGGAGGCAGTGACCTGGCCGTCCCAGCCAATGGCGCGTTCACCTTCGCCAAGCAAGTGCCGAGCGGGGCCGCCTACGCGGTCACCGTCAAGACTCAACCGAGCGCGCCGACTCAGACTTGCATCGTGACTGCTGGGACTGGAACCGTTGCCAACGCCAAGACCACCAGCGTCGTCGTGACTTGCAATGCTCAGGCTTTCACGGTCGGGGGTACCGTCGTTGGCTTGCTGGGAAGGAACTTGGCTTTGCAGGACAACGCCGGCGCAAGCCTCGGCATCGCGGGAAACGGCGCTTTCAGCTTCTCCGCTCCGGTCGCCAGCGGACAAAACTACTCCGTCACCGTGAAGACTCAACCCACTTCTCCGACGCAATCCTGCACGGTGTCCGGAGGGGCGGGCACCGTTGGAAGCGGCAATGTCTCGACCGTCACCATCAACTGCAGCAGCAACACGTACACCATCGGAGGGACCGTGACGGGCCTGGTGGGGTCGGGGGCGACGCTTCAATCCAACGGAGCCGATAACCTCAACCTGAGCGCGAACGGGACATTCGCGTTCGCAACACCCTTGGCAAGCGGCCAGGCCTTCCAGGTCACCATCGCAGTGCAGCCCAGCCAGCCGTGGCAGACCTGCGTGATTTCCGGAGGCTCCGGGAACGTGGGCGCAAGCAACGTGAGCTCCGTGGTTGTGACCTGCACGACGAACACCTATGCGGTCGGCGGAGCCATCAGCGGCCTCCTTGGCGCGGGGTTGGTCCTGCAAGACAACTTGGGCGATACGCTGGCCGTTGCGCCGAGTGGCACGTCGTTCGTGTTTGCGACCGCCGTTGCAAGCGGAGCGACGTTCGGCGTGACCGTTCTCACCCAGCCAACCGCTCTCTCTCAGACGTGCAGTGTGTCCCAAGGAACGGGCACCGTCACCAACGCTGCCGTCACCACCATCGCCTTGAGCTGTGCGACCAATGCGTACCCGGTCGCCGTGACAGTAACCGGACTGTCCGGGAGCGGACTCGTGCTTCAAGACAATGGCGGCGACAACCTGAGCATTTCGGCGGTCGGCGTTTTCACGTTCGCGACGCCTGTCGCGAGTGGCGGCGCATTCGCCGTGACCGTCGAAACCCAACCGTCCGCTCCCTCACAGACCTGCACAGTGGCCGGCGCCGTCGGCGTGGTTGTTGGCGCTCCTGTCTCCTCAGTCACGGTGAACTGCAATCCCAACCAGTACACCGTGTCCGGCACCGTGACCGGGCTCGCCGGCGCCGGCCTCACGTTGGCCCTCAACGGTGGAACGGCCATTGCCGTCGGCAGCAACGGCAGCTTCGCCTTCCCGAATGCGCTGGTGGACCAAACGGCCTACGCCGTGACCGTTTCATCCCAGCCCGTCTCGCCCTGGCAGACGTGCACGCTCACCGGTGACACGGGGACGATTGCCGCGGCGAACGTCTCCAATGTCCAGCTGACGTGCGCGACCAATACCAACACCATCGGTGGCACCGTGACCGGACTTCAGGGCTCGGGACTGGTGTTGCAAGACAATGCCGGGGACGACCTGCCGGTTTCGGTGGATGGTGCCTTTGTCTTCGTAACCCCGCTTCAGAGCGGGCAGTCGTACCTGGTCACGGTGTCCGGACAGCCGACCTCGCTCTGGCAGACCTGCACCGTCAGCAACAGCGCGGGCACCCTGGGCAACACACCAATTGGCAATGTCACCGTCACCTGCGTCACGACCACCTACTCCGTGAGCGGCAGCATTTCTGGCTTAACCGGAAGCGCGGTCCTGAAGGATAACGCGGGCGACACGCTCCTTCTCACGGCGAATGGCTCATTCATCTTTGCTGCACCCGTGGCGAGTGGCTCGGCCTATTCGGTGACGGTGTCGTTGCAGCCCACCTCGCCGAGCCAGACCTGCACTGTCACCAACGACCCGGGCGGCACCATCACCGATGCGCCCATCGGTGATGTGATGGTGACCTGCGTTACCAACAGCTTCACCGTGGGCGGCACCGTGGTCGGACTCGTGGGTTCAGGACTCGTCATCCACGACAACGTTGGCGATACCCGGCCAGTCACGACGAACGGACCGTTCACATTCCTCACCGCCCAGCTGAGCGGCACGACGTATGCCGTGGCAATTACCAGTCAGCCCAGCGGGCCGACACAGACTTGCGCCGTCATCGGTGGGACGGGCACCGTCGGGGGCTCGAACGTGGCGAGCATCACCGTCAATTGCACACTTTCGTTCGTGGTCGGGGGCAGCGTCTCAGGGTTGAGCGGCACTGGGCTGGTCCTCCAAGACAACTCTGTCGACGACCTCGCCCTCTCAGCCGTTGGCAGCTTCGCCTTTGCGACTCCGCTTTCCAACGGCGCCAACTACTCGGTCACGGTGCACGCTCAGCCGACGGTCCCCTGGCAGACCTGCACGGTGACGTCGGGCGCAGGTTCCATCTCCAACGCCAACGTTTCCGTCGGCGTGAGCTGCGTCACCAATGTGTATACCGTTTCGGTCAACGTCACGGGGTTGAGCGGCAGCGGATTCACACTCGTGGACAACAGCTCGGACGTGCTTTCGGTGTCTGACGACGGCCTTTGGGCGTTCGCCAACCCAGTCGCGAGCGAGGGGACCTACACGGTCGCCGTCCAGACGCAGCCCAGCTCGCCTCCACAGACGTGTACGGTGTCCTCGGGCTCGGACTCGGTCGCCGGGTCCAATGTGACGGTGAACGTGGCGTGCGTCCTGAACACCTACACCATTGGAGGAACGGTCAGCGGCCTGTCGGGTTCTGGTTTGGTTCTCCAGGACAACGGCGGCGACAATTTGTCAGTCAGTGCAAACGGAGATTTCACCTTCGCGACCGCCCTTGCGACCGAGTCTACCTACTCAGTGACGGTCCTGAGTCAACCGAGCTCGCCTCCCCAGGTGTGCGTGGTGAGCTCTGGCGCCGACATCGTCGGCAGCAGCAACATCACCAGCCCGCTGGTGACTTGCTCCCTGAGCCAAGAGGCCCTCAGCCCATGCAGTGCATCGGGCGCGAGCGGACCCACGCAGGCTCAGTGCGACGCGGCCTACACCGGCACGGGACTGAGTGGAGAAATCATCGTGACCGGTGGCATCCAGCAGTGGACGGTCCCTGTGACGGGCACCTACCTCATCAGCGCCTCAGGTGCCCAGGGAGGCACGAGCCAGAACACCGGCGGACTCGGTGCGCTCGAGAGTGGCACGTTCTCTCTGACAGGCGGAACCGTGCTGCAAATCCTCGTGGGCCAAAGGGGCACAGGCAGTTCCAGTGCGAACCAGTGCGCCGGTGGAGGCGGAGCCAGCTATGTCGTGTCGGCGGGGACTCCATTGATCATCGCCGGAGGTGGTGGTGGGGCTGACATCGCCGGCGGTGTCAACGACCGGGGCCAGGCGGCCTCGGGGGCGTGCACGACAACCGGCGCCGGGGGAGTCGTTGCGTCCTCGAGCTGGGGTGCAGGCGGCGGCGGTTTCACTGGCAACGGAGCCAATGATTCGCCCCTTGCAAATGGTGGCGCCTCGTTCGGCAACGGCGGTGGCGGCGGGAGTGGCCCGACCCCCGGAGGATTCGGAGGAGGGGGCGGTGCCGGGTTCCTTGGCGGCGGCGGAGCGGGCGGCGGTGGCGGTGGGTATACGGGCGGAAATGGCGCCGCCAGCTCCCACGCGGGCAGTGGAGGTGCTTCGTGCAACAGCGGGTCCAGCCCTATGAATATGACCGCCGGCGCTGCGGCCGGAGATGGGCTGGTCACCATCTCGGCGCAGTAGCGCAGAGAGCCGAGCGCGAGAAACCGCGATCGATCCAGGAAGTGCACCGACATCCTGTCGGGAGGTCAACGGCGAGAGCGACGGAAGGGATTCGACGGGACGTCCCCGGAGATTGGGGCAGCTCTATCCGTCGCATCACGGACCCAGATGGCGCAGCCCGCAGGGCACGAGTGAGACGGGCCCTGCGCGGAGACCTGATTGGCGATCGCGCCCTATAGTTCCCGGAGACGGGAAAGTTCGCGAGCCGATTCAAGCGTCTTGCCGGATGGACGAGTCCAGCGGCAACTTCAGCCGTCCAATTCCTCTGGCTTCTTGGTGGGCTCCTCGGCATCGACTTGAACGTCGAGCACGGCGGGGCCAGATGAAACGAGCCATGCCTGGATAGCCGAATGCAGGTCACCGACTTTCGAGGCTCGCAGTCCGCGAGCTCCTGCCGCCTCTGCGTAAGCAGCGAAATCAATGTGACCCAGATCGCAGCCGTATTCTGGATTCCCGAGGTCCCGCTGCTCGAACTTCACTTCTCCTAAGGCATCGTTATTTAGCACCAGGATCTTGGTGTTCAGCTTGTGAACCACAGCAGTGGACAACTCCGCCATCAACATCGCGAAGCCCCCATCGCCGACGACTGCGATCGAGGGACGGTCGGGATGGGCGAAAGCTCCCGCGATAGCAAGCGGCAGACCGGATGCCATGCTGACGAGAGTCCCAGAGCCAGTCCAGCTCTGGCCGTCACGAATCTGAATCATGCGCGCTGCGAAATGAGTATTGGCCCCGCAATCCATGTTGAACATCGCGTTGGCCGGCGCAAGGTCGCTGAGCGCTTTCATCACTGTCTGAGGCCGCAGGCGAGGACCCTTTTGTGTGGACGCGACGCGCTCGAGCAGGCTTCGCCAATCGTGCATTCGGCGCTGAGCTTCCCCTAGAAAATTTTGGTCCACCTTCTGCCTGAGCATGGGTTGGAGTGCCTCAAGCGTAGCCCTCGTGTCTCCGGTGAGTCCGACCTCAACCGGGTAGCGCAAACCGATCCGACTGGCTGAGAGGTCCACCTGAACGCCACGGGCCTGGCCGGGCTTGGGATAGAAATCGATCCACGGCATCGTCGAGCCGAGAATCAGTACCGTGTCGCAGTTGTGCATCGCCCATGATGAGGGGGCAGTTCCCAAGTGGCCAATGCCGCCCGTTGTCAGCGGATGCTCATCGGGGAGGAGAGCCTTGGCTAGATAAGCCTTTGCGATTGGGGCGCCCAGCGTCCGGGCCAGTCGTTCCAGTTGAACGCGCGCGGCAAGACAACCCTGTCCGGCGAGAATGGCAACTCGCTTTCCGGAATTGAGCACATCGGCGGCGGCGCGAAGCTGCTCTGCGGGCGGCGAACCTGCCGGGGGAGACCAGGACGAAGACGTGCGGCCGCCGTGATTCTCCATCGACGGCTTGTCGGCGGAGAGCTTCATTCCCTGTTGGTCCTTGGCGATGGTCAGGTGTGCGACACCTCGATCGCCCAGTGCGGCCCGGCAGGCGCGATTGGCAACAAAGATGGCATGCGCAGGGCCCGTCACCTGCTCGTTGAAAAGGGCGACATCCTGCATTAATTTAATGGTGTTCACGCTCTGCATGAACCGCATTCCCTCAAGATCGTGAAACGTCGTTCCAGTAATTGCCAGGACGGGAGCTCCGTCGAGCGAGGCGTCGTAGAGCCCGTTCATCAAGTGGACCGCGCCCGGTCCCGTGGTCGCCAGGCACACGCCGAGCCGGCCCGAGTGCTTCGCCATCCCGCTGGCCATGAAAGCCGCTGCCTCTTCGTGACGGACCCCAACAAACTTGATCCGATCCCGACGCTTACGCAACGCTTCGATGATGGGGTTGATTCCGTCGCCGACGATGCCGAAGACGTGAGTTGCACCCCATGCAACCAGCGTGTCGACCAGAATGTCGGAGGTGTCTGGGTCAGATTGGGGCAGCAGGGAGGGTTGAGGGGTTATTCGTTCGCTGTCCTGGGTTCGGGCCGATGAAGCCGCTGCGCCGGCAATCACGGCGGCGCCGGCGAGCTTGACAAAATCCCGCCGTCCAAAGGCTACATCGTTCGATGAATCGCGGTCGTCAGTTGGCATGGTGCGAACCTCATGAGGGCGGCCATCCAGCGGACGGCAGGTGGCGTGTCCGAATGAGGAGCTTAGGGATGCGAAGCAAGCGCGGACAGCTCCAATTTCTGTGAGCATCAGACTCATGCCCGTCGGGACTGTCCGCTCCACTCCATGGGGGCTTCGGCCAGTAAGGATGGGCATTTCTTTGGCTTCTCCCCGTGTGTCCGGGCTGTAAGGAGAAAAGCAGTCGCCTCCGTGAGGAACGCGTGCTTCGTCCCAGTGGCCCAGCACCGCGGGCGGCCAAGCTGCCATTGGGGTTCGCGAGAGCCGTGATACGAGCAATCTCATGTTGAACACCCTCTCCCCACGCCCCCGCGCGGTCCTGGTCGGCGTGCAGCTCCCGGGCGTCTCGGACGCCGAGCACGCGGCGGACCTCGTGGAGCTCGGCCGGCTCGTGAAGACCCTGGGCTATGATGCGGTGGCAACCCTCAGCCAGCGTCGCGAGGGCATGGCGGCCGGAACGGTCCTGGGCACCGGGAAGCTGAAGGAGCTCGCCCAGCTCACCGGAGGAAGCGGTGTCATCGCCTCTTCTGCCCCAGACCGGACCTCGAAGGCGCGCCAGCGTTGGGAAGCCGAGGAGGGCGAGGCGGAGGACCCGGTCGAGCCCATGGAGCCCGTCCTGGAGGGCGTCTTGGAAGCGGCGCCTCGTCCCACCCTGGTGGTGGTGGACCATGAGCTGTCACCCAGCCAGCTTCGCAATTTGGAGAAAGCTACCGGTGCCCAGGTGATGGACCGCACCGGCGTCATTGTCGAGATCTTCCACCGCCACGCTCGCAGCCATGAGGCGCGAATGCAGGTGGAGATGGCTCGGCTCAATTATTTGGCCCCGCGACTGCGCGAATCCACGGGCGGGCGCGAGCGGCAGCAGGGGCGTGGCGCTGGAGATTCTGCCCTCGAGCTCGATCGTCGCAAGATTCGCGACCGATTGGCCGAGCTCCGAGCAGGGCTCGCCGCGCTTCAGAAGGATCAGGATCAACGTCGCTACGCTCGCCGCGACCAGCTGCGGGTGGCACTCGTGGGCTACACCAACGCGGGGAAGTCATCGCTGATGCGCGCGCTGACCGGGAGCGATGTTCTAGTGGCGGACCAGCTCTTCGCCACTCTCGACACGACGGTCCGAGCGTTGCAGCCGGCGAGTCGTCCACGGGTGCTGGTATCAGATACGGTGGGCTTCATCCAGAAGCTGCCTCACGATCTGGTGGCCTCTTTCCGGTCAACGCTTGACGAGGCGCTCGAAGCGACGCTCCTTCTTTACGTGGTGGATGTGTCCGATCCAACCTGGAAGAGCCAGCTCGAGGTGGTGCGAACCGTGCTCAAGGAAATTGGTGCCGACGGGGTCCCAAATCAGCTGGTCCTCAACAAGGCAGACCGGCTAGACGCAGGGATGAAAGAAGCGCTCCTCGTAGAGCACCCGGAGGCGATGCTCCTCTCGGCCCACAGTTCCGAGGACACGACGCGCCTGCGCGAGCGAATCCTCCACATCTTCGAAGCCTCGATGGTGGACGCGGACTTGGTGATTCCTTACTCGGCACAATCGCGCCTCGGCGAGGCATACGAGAATACGCGCGTGTTGTCGGAGACCTTTGACGAAAACGGACGGAATCTCCGGGTCCGCGGTTTGCCTGGGGCAATCGCGCGACTCACGCAGGCATTTGGAGTCTCAGGACTCTCGACGATTTGTGGTTGACGGACCGTTGAGCCGCAAGGCGGGTGGCCTCAGGTGGTCAACGCTTCGCCCGCTCGAGAAACATCCAGCGGTGCCCTTCGAGGTCCTCGGCGCGGTACCGGCTGCTGGGGCTTCCATCTTCCGGCGCCGTGATGATGGTCGCTCCAGCTCGCTGGGCTCGCTCGTGGTGCTTCGTTACGTCGTCGACGTAGACAAGAACGCCCTCGACAATCCGCGGCACCGTGGACCACTTGCGTGCGCGCTCACAGTTCTCACGGTGGTGCCGTGGGCTCTCGTAGTCCGGTGTGGGCGTCGCCAGCATGATGACACCGTCGCCGGTGTCCACCTCGCCGTGCGAGAGTCGGCCATCCGGACCAAGCGCTCGATGGCGTTCGGTGAAGCCGAAGGCCTGGACGAGCCACTCCAGCGCCGCGACGCCGTTCTCGTACGCGAGCATCGGGATGACGCCGGGGTACGCCTTCGGAATGGGTCTTTTCTTGTTTGCGAGACTCTTGAACATTTAGTCGCCTTCGGCACCACGCTGCTTCCCCCAAGAGGGTAACTCACGGGCAGATAGACCATGGGACGGGAAGAAGGCGCTACCGGCCTCCCCGGATGGCCAGCCACAAGAGTGCACGGCCGGCGACGAAACCCCAGCCATCCGAGGAGTGAGAGTGGGGCGCGGGCGATGTGCTCAGGAGAGTTGCCGCCGGCTAGGGCTCGCAGGTGTCATGGTACCGTTACGTCCCCGTGAACGTTCGCATCCTGCCCATCGCCCTGCTGCTCAGCAGCACTACGTTTGCCGCCAGCCCTGGGCCTCGGCCCGCGCCGGCCAACGAGCCCATCCTCCCCTCACGGGACGAGCCCTATCCGGGCACGCTGGTGCTCTCCGTTGATGCCACCGACGTCCAACGGCGCATCGTCACCGTCCACGAGGAGGTGCCGGTGAGCGGTGGAAAGGAGCTCATCCTCATGTATCCGCGCTGGCTGCCCGGGACGCATGCACCCGAGGGCACCATCGACCGCTTGGCAGGGCTGGTCGTCACCGCCGGTAGCACGCGGCTGCCCTGGATGCGCGACACCGCCGACATGTTCGCCTTCCACGTGCCAGTGCCTGCCGGAGTCAACAAGGTTTCGGTAGATTTCACCTACTTGTCCCCGGTCAGCCACGCGGTAGGCCGCACCGAGGTGTCGCTGCTGCAATTGGCGGTGGATTGGAACTCGGTAGTTCTCTACCCGGCGGGCTACTTCACCCGGCAGATTCCGGTGGAAGCCTCAATCCGCGTGCCGACCGGGTGGACATTGGCCACGGCCCTCGAAGTGGCATCCCAAGAAGCCGGCCGCTTCCGCTTCAAGCCAACATCGGTGGAAACACTGGTGGATTCGCCGCTGCGCGCCGCTCGTCACGCCCGCGCTTACCCGCTGGCGCCCTCGGACCCAGTGCCGGTGACGCTCAACGTAATGGCCGACCGCGCCGATCTGCTCATGGTCAAGCCTGAGCTGATCGAGCGATACCGAGCGCTGGTGCAGCAGGCCTACCGCCTGTTTGGTGGCCGCCACTACGATCACTACAACTTCCTCCTCCAGCTCAGCGACGACATCGGCTGGGATACTACCCTGGAGCACCACCGTTCCGCCGAGTACGGCGAGCCCATTGCCGACTTCACCGACTGGGACAAGACCGCGGCTTTCCGCGATGTCATCGCTCACGAGTACGTGCATTCCTGGGACGGCAAGTTCCGGCGCCCGGCCGACCTGTGGACGCCCGACTTCCATAGCCCGATGCGCGACTCGCTTCTTTGGGTCTACGAGGGCGGCACGAGCTACTGGGGCGAAGTGCTCACTGCCCGCGCCGGGCTATGGACTCGGCAGCAGGCCCTCGACGCCCTGGCGATGAACGTGGCCGCGCTAGAACAGCTCCCGGGACGGAGCTGGCGCTCGGTCCAGGACACCACCAACGATGAGATCATCAACCCCCGCCGCCCGCAGTCCTGGCCGAGCTGGCAACGCTTCGAGGACTACTACCCCGAGGGGGCGCTGATCTGGCTCGACGCCGACACCCTCATCCGCGAAAAGACCTTCGGCAAGCGCTCGCTCGACGACTTTGCCCGTGCCTTCTTCGGCATCGAAGACGGCAGCTTTGTGCCCGTCACGTACACGTTCGAGGACGTGGTCAAGGCCTTGAACACAGTGCTGCCCTACGACTGGACCGGCTTCCTGCGCAGCCGGCTTGATGGACACGGAGCTGGCGCGCCCCTCGACGGTCTGCACCGCGGCGGCTACCGCCTGGTCTTCACCGAGGAGCCCAGCGATTACTGGAAGTCGGTGGAGACCACGCGCACCAAGAGCGTCGATCATACCTATTCGCTAGGCCTCGTAGTGGACAACGACGCCCTGGTGAGCTCGGTTCGCTGGGATGGCCCGGCATTCAAAGCCGGGTTAATAGCGGGCTCGAAGTTGATCGCGGTGGATGGGCTCGCCTACGAGCCCGAGCGGCTCCAGAGCGCCATTGCGCGCGCCAAGACCAGCGCGGAACCGGTGGACTTGCTGGTGCGGGTGGGGGATCGCTTCTACAGCATGCGCGTCGACTACCACGGCGGACTGCGCTACCCGCACTTGGAGCGCGATCCTGCCCAGAGGCCACTGCTTGACGAAATCCTCGCGCCTAGAAAGTGACGTTCAGCTTGGGCGGTCCGCAATTGGAGCGCTCCTGTCAAGGGGATAGAGCGTCAGAGCCCCGTCGAGACTAAGAGCGGCGGCGAGGCGGTCGTCGCCGAGATTGCCGGGCCATCGCATCATGAGAAGATTTTCCACCAGGGCCTTGGTGTAGTGTCTACAACCTCATCTGCTTCCAGAAACTTCTCTGTCCCTGGGAACCAACCCGTGGCGAGCTTCTTAGCGATAAAGCGTGCTGCTTTTTCGGCCATAGCTGGCCTCTCTGTCTCTCGTGGCGGGTCGGTCGAAAAATATGTGCGAACCACAACTGTTACTGCTTGCTCGCCGGTAATCTGTATTGCCCAGTCAACTCCGGGTCGCGACACGCCATTTGGTTGCTTGAAGTAGGCTTTAAGACCATTCTTAACCGTCACCGTGTTACTCATGCTTGCCCCTCGCAATAATGCATTCATCTTTTATCTCAAATAATTCACCGCCCGACCTGCCAATCAAACATAAAGACCGCGGTGGACGAGTTAGACTCGGCCGCCAGAGCCCAATCAATCAGTGAACGCATCGCAGCGCAACTTACTCAGGGATTACTCAAAACTAACGGGGAAAGCTGAGGCGCTGGACCGCCGGCGGGACGTATTCCGCTGCGGGGGTGGACAACGTCTTGAGCGAGCAAAAGCGACAACAGGTGATCGCCCTCGGCCGGCTCGGCTGGTCGTTTGCGGCGCATCGAGACGACGACGGGCGTCGGCCGGGAGTTCGCCAGCGCCCTGAAGTTCCGAACCCGTCGGGTCCCGAGTTGAAACGTCCACGTCGCTACTTGAACCCGTCGCCTCCGGCGTGACAGACCGCGCACCTCTGCGTCCATCCGTTCATTGCCGTTCGCAGTCGTTGCTAACCGTCGGGAATAACTACTGTGGGGTAAGACACGAGACGGCCGCAAAGAGTCCAACGGCCCCATCCGTCACACCGCTTACGGTTTCTTTTGCTGCATTAGTGCTGCAAGGGCCGGAACAATCAGACGGCTTCTCCAGCATTGCTGCTGGAGTCAGTGGGCGCTTTCTCAGCGTCTGCCAGGTAGCTGACCGCCTCGGGCTTTGCACGGCCACGCTTTACAAACTCGTTGCGAGTGGAAGCCTTCGGAGCGTTCGCATCGGCCACGTCATCCGAGTTCGTCCCTGCGACCTCGAACGCCTGTCCAGATGACGTCAGGGACGGTCGCCGTTTCGACGAATTCCGCTCTCGCTTCTAGCTACGACAAGGGAAGTGGGGTGCCACGCCTGAAACTGCAGCCTTTTCAGCGAGTTCCGGGAGCTGGAGCCACTGGACTCGAACCAGTGGCCTTCGGCTCCGGAGGAGCGCGCGCGCACGATCCGTCCCTGCCCGCGTCCATCCACCGAGTGCCGCCACGGCGAGCTGCAAGGTCCGCCCACCGGAGGTGTCGAGCATCAATGGAAGCTCTGGAGAAGGCCGGGTCTGCGTCATAGCGCGCTCCTGTGTTGGTCCAAATCTACTCGGCCAGGGCCCGGCTGGAATCGGCTTTCGCGAGCCCCGGGGCTTTGCGCGTGGTCGCCTCCGGAGCTATCCGTTGGTGCCCGGTTCTCCTCCCCTTCTCGCAACCTCCGCCGGTCCCCTGGGTCCAAGCGGAAGCTGGGCGGTGGCTCGTTTTGTTGGTCCAATCGACTTAGCGTCAAGTGGCCCTTGGCGCTGAACCAAATACTTCCTAGGTTTTGAAAGAGTCGAAGGCCAGGGGGCCCTCAGGAAAGGAGAGGCGTCGCAAAACCGGCACAACGTCGCGCACCCTGGCGTTGGTGGTGCCGATCGGGCTTCCCCTCGTTGCACTTGATTGAAGCTTTCACAGTCCTTAGCGAACGCACCAGCGACGGCAGCTGGCCGCGCTCTCCATCGTCAAGAAAGGAGCTCTGTATGCTCAAGGTATTTCGTTTCCTAGCGATTTCAATTGTCAGCTTTCCGTTTACGTTGTCGTCCGCCTGGGCGCAGGAATTTGAAACCGTCCAATTCCCTGGCGCCGTATTCACCCAGCTAACGGGCGGTCCCAATTTGGAGGGGACGAGCGTCGGCGACTATACCGACACAGCTGGCCTTACTCATGGGTTCAAGCTGACGATAGACGGCAAAATGACGTCTTTCGATCCACCGGGCTCCCAGTTTACGACTCCTAACTATATCAACCTGGAGGGGGTTATTGTGGGCGGCTACCTCGATGCGGGAGGAGTCGCTCGCGGCTTCGTTCTCAAAGGAGGACAATTCACAACGCTTGACTTCCCGGGGGCGGCGGGCACCATTCTCACCGGCATCAGTTCGTTGGGTGAAATTTCGGGAGAATCCTGTGAGTCGATTCTTTGCGACACGATCACGCACAGCTTTGTACGCTCTCTGAAAGGCGTCTTCACGAGCTTCGACCCACCGGGGGCAGTGAGTAGCGGCGCGGCCACTGTGAGCATTTTTGGTGAAGTAGTCGGTTCCTACACGGATAGTGCCGGCAACACGCACGGGTACGTGCTCAACCATGGGAGGTACACCACCATTGATGTCCCGGGCGCTGTATTTACGTTTGCTGGAGGTGGCAACGACCAGGGCGACGTCGTTGGCACATCCGCGAATGCCAACGGCGTGACGAGCGCTTTTCTACTGAGCAAAGGCACCTTCACAATTTTCGAGGCACCAGGTGCCGGCACAAGCTCTGGCCAAGGCAGTGGAGCCTCCGGGATAAATGTCGAGGGTACCATCGTTGGGACCTACGTGAACTCGGCGAACACAACCTTCGGGTTTATTCGATACAAATAGCTCACGAGGTTTAGTCTGACTTTGGCTTGATGCCCTCTCGTCAATTCACTTCCCCATTGATGAGAGGGCAGTTCCAGCGCCGCGACGCGAAGCAACGCCCGCGCTCGTCTCCTCGACGACGCTCGCTTCCGCCGATTGTTCGCTCAGGCGCTCCTTCTCTGGAAGTCAACTAAGCACGACGGGGCGCTTCTGCGGCTCTAGGGGTCCCGGGCTCCACGAGCACACCCGCCCAATTCTTCTCGTATTCGGCTCTTGCCGTGAGAGGGCTTGGGGCCTCCCATGAGGTTTGAGCAAGGACAACGCGAGTCCCACAGGGGGTCCAAGGCCGCCTCGCCGAGACCACCGCGCGAAGGCGCTCGGCTGCTGCGGCAACATGAAGCTCTGGCCCAAGCCCCTGGGTTGGCCCATCTGCCTCCTCGGCCTAACCATGCAACTGCGGCGCGCGTAGCCAGGCCGGCGTGCGGTTGGTGGCCGTTCAGAAGGTAATGCGACATGAAAACCCCGAAGCTTACTGAAACTGTCTATCGGCACTTCGGGCTGAGCTTCCTCAGGACCGCGTCGACCCGTTGCACTGGGATGGATTGCCCGAGCTCGAGGCGAACTGGGCGCGAGCGACCGTCGGAGCCACTAGGGAGTCACCAACCTCACCGAAGCGCCCACTCAGTTCAGCGACATCCCCCATTTTGTACGCTGCGCATCACATACGTTTCGTTGCACTTCAATGAAGGTTTCTCAAGTTGCGACACCGTAGTCGCATTCAGTTTCCAGCGTACATTGGTGCGTCCAGGAAGCACTGCACCTCCCGTAACAAAATCATCCGATTCTTCTCCAGGTGCACTGTATGTGTCCCTTCGCCCACCTCGATGTAGCGCTTCGAGGGAGAGTTAACGAGGCTTACGAACAACGACTGCGCCATGTAGCTGGGCGTCACCGTGTCCCACTCCGCTTTGATGAGCAATACCGGAGTGCGGATGTCTTTAACGTCGAACGGGAGCGCTGCACCGCTCTGGTAACGCGTGACATCAAAGATGCCTCCATTGGGCGCGCGGAACGCTGGCGTATTCTGCTGCCAGCCTTCTGGATCGGTATCGATCAAAGCCGAGGTCAAGACATCGACCCACCCTGCCGGTACCAAGCCGGCCTTCTTGTCTTCCGGGACCCCAGGAGGATTCAGCAATTCGGCTCTCTCCTCTGCAACGGTGGTTGAGCGGTAAGTCCCGAACTGGCCTGCGCTGGGTGGCGCCTTCGACGGCGTCTGACGAATCCACAGAGGTGCATACAAGACCAGCTTGTTGACGTTGTTGCTGTTCTTTGCGGCGTACCACTGAGCGATGAAGGTTCCCCAGGACCATGCGAGCAGATTGACCTTGCCAATGCTTCGACGGTGCTTGATGAAGGCGACGACGGCGGCCAGGTCTCGCACCGCCTCCTCGGTTGTCGCAACAGGCGCGGACTCCATGGGGGGCAGACTCATCTGCGGAGGCCGCGTCGAATGGCCGTACCCGCGGACATCCATGAGGTAGACGTCGTATCCGGCGTTAGCAATAAAATCCATCCACGAGAAGCCCCCCAGGCTGAGGTCGAAGTCACTCTCGGAGGGGCCGGTTGCCCCATGGATGTAGACCACGGTCTTTTCTGCGCTGAAATTCGTCATCGTCGATGCGCGTTTGTTTCGAACAAAAATATCAATGCCAGAGTCGCTTGGAACCTTGAACTCCTCCATGACAAGATTGCTCGCGGCCTTTGATTGTGTCGCAGCCTCCGCACGTGCACAGACGAGAAGCAAGGCGAACAGAGTCACGGCGTGCGTTAAACGAAGTGGCCATGCGTGCATTACGGTCCCCTCAGGTTAATTTAGACGTTGATGGATGGCCGGTCCGCCACCTGTTGTCTTCATACAGACGGTTTTGTTGACACGAGGCCGTTAGGAAAGCGGCACTACCCTGCATCGGGAGCGCGGCCATCTCCCGCCCCCCGCCCCGATCCCAGCACTTCGCCCGAATTCGTCGACGAGCCAAGAGCAGCCGCGCATTGTCACACGCGCCCGGTCGAGGCCCAGCATCACGAGCCAGAAAAGGGACCGCCCGAGGCTCGGCACCGCCCGGCCCGGACTTGTCGACACGGCCAGCGCCGTCCCGGTGGCGACGAGGACGAACGCCGGACAACACACTCTCCATGCTGCCCCTGGTTCTCCCGGAATGGGACCGTTCTTGTCGCAGGCGAGGCGGGCGCACAGAGCACCGGACGCCGCCATCGTGATGGCGGCGAAATGGGGGGCTGAACCGTAGGGCCATGGTGTCGGGAGACATGGGCGTTCTACACGCGCTAGACCATGCGTGGGCTTTGGTCCGTCGCCTAGGCCCACTTCTTAGCAGGTAGAGTGGACCAACGAGAGGGACGCGCTATGACCCAAAACAGGCCTTCCCCTGAGCTCCCACTGATGCTCGACAGCACGGGCGGGCGGTCTCTGCAGCTCGCAGTTCACGATGCGCTCCGCGCGGCGATCCTCGACCGGCGATTGGGTGCAGGCGCACGCGTTCCGGCGACACGAGACCTCGCTCATCAACTGGGCGTGGCGCGCGGGACCGTCGTCCTCGCATACGAGCAGCTCACGGCGGAGGGCTACCTCCGTGGTGCGCGGGGGGCGGGTACCTTCGTTGTGGAAACGCTCCCAGATGCCTGGTTCGCGCCCACCACGCGCGCCTCCTCGTCGCGCAGGCGCCGCCTCTCGGCCACGCTTTCGGAGCGCGGCGCATTGCTTGGGAAACGCCAATTCCCGGTAGCAGCGCCGGGGCCGCCGAGGCCATTCTTGCCTTACACACCCGCGGTCGACCTGTTCCCGCGAGCTCGCTGGGGACAGCTGATGGCACGACAGGCACGTCGATCGGAGGCACGCCGCTTCCGAGACGTCGACGTTCGGGGCTACCGCCCGCTGCGGGAAGCGCTGGCAGAGCACCTTCGTGTGTCACGAGGAGTCCATTGCACCTCGGACCGAATCCTCATTTTTTCTGGCGTCCATCAGGCGCTAGACCTCGTTGCGCGCATGCTGCTCGACAGAGGCGACTCCGTTTGGATGGAGGACCCAGGCTATTTCGGCGCTCGCCGGGTGCTCGAGGCAGCGGACCTCAAGCTCGTCCCGGTGCCAGTCGATCACGCCGGCTTGGACGTTGCGAGAGGCATCCTCGTGGCTCCTCGCGCCCGGCTCGCCTATGTGACCCCTGCGCACCAGGCACCGTTGGGCACCACGCTCTCGCTCGAGCGACGCATGCTTCTGATGGGGTGGGCCGATGACGCAGGCGCGTGGATTTTCGAGGACGACTACGACAGTGAGTTCCGGTACGAGGGGCGACCTCTGCCGGCCATGCAAGGCCTCGACGACCGCGACGTCGTCCTCCACGCAGGAACGCTGAGTAAGTCAATGTTTCCGGGACTGCGCTTGGCATACCTCGTCGTCCCCGATGCGCTGGTGGACTCCTTCTCGGCGGCCGTCTCGACGCTGCACCGCTACGTCTCTCTTCTGCCGCAAGCCGTAGCCGCGGACTTCATCACCAGCGGAGATCTCGGACGTCACTTACGGCGCATGCGCTCGGTCTACGCCGAGCGCCGATCCGCGCTCGTGGCCGCCATCGCATCCGAGCTTGGTGACCACCTCGAAGTCATGGGCTCCATGTGCGGGATGCAGCTCTTAGCGCGCCTCGCACCCCATTCGAATGATCGCGAGGTTTGCCGCGTCGCATTCGAGAACCAATTGGAGATGTTGCCGCTTTCAAAGTTTGCAATGCGTCCGCTCCGCCGGGGGGGCCTTGTGCTCGGCTTCGCCGCGGTGGATGCCGGGCAAACAAGACGTGCGGTACCTCGTCTGCGCGAAATCATCGAAGGGATGCCCGAGCCGTCTCGGGGCGCGTGAGCTGAGGACTGCCTCGGTTTCCCTACGGAAAGCGTCGCTACCTGACGAAGGATGCCGAGCCAAGCCCTGGTGGCGGGATCACACCACGAATGACGCGACGGGTTGAGCAATGCGAATCGAGTAGTTTTGGTACAGTCTTTCGGTGCATTCCGCTGTCATCTGCGTGGCCGTGGCGGCCCTTGTATCGCCCGCCGACGTCATCCGGCTCGGCGACCCCGGCAAGCCCCACTATCTGCACGAGTCGCTCGGACTGCTGCGCGATCCGGATGGCAATCTGAGCGTCGAGCAAGTCGCCGCGAAGAACCCAGCTGCCTTCGACCGCTGGATGGGCGACCAGCGTCCAAACTTCGGCTACACGCACGATGCGATTTGGGCTCGGTTCGTGGTCGAAAACGTCACCGACGCTCCGGCAACGTGGGTTGTCGATGTTGGCCGAGAATGGCTCGAGCAGGTGGACCTCTATCGCTCAATGGCCGGTGGGTTCGATCGCCAGCGCTCCGGAGCTGTCGTTCCGTTGACCGAACGACCGGTGCCTCAGGAGCGACCGGCGTTCGAGATTAAGCTCGCACCGCACGAGCGTGCGACATTCTTTCTCCGGATTCGGAGCAACGGGCCAGTTGCGCTGCTCGGAGAGCTGACCTCTCGCCCAGTTTTTGAGCAGCGTGCCGTTCGTTCTCTCCTCGCGTTCGGCGGATTCTATGCGGTGTTGCTGGTCATGGCCGCCTTCCACCTACTGCTCGCATTCATGCTCCGCGATCGGGGCTTCGCTTGGCTATCCTGCTTCCTCCTCTTTTACTGCGGCGCTGAGATGTCGGCGCACGGGCATGTTGCTCGATTCGTCCCTTTGCTCAGCGACACTGCGGAGATTCGCCTTACGGCTTTTCTTTTCGCAGGCGCAGCTCTGACCCTTGTGGAGTGCGCTCGCGATGTACTCGCCACGCGTGAATGGTCTCCCACCCGCGACAGCATCCTTCAGCGTATGGGCCTTGTCGCCGCCGTCGCGTGCTACACGGCCGCACTGGCACCGCGTGTTCACGTGCTAACCTTTGCCGGGCTCGCGCTGCTCGGCATCGTACTTCTGTGGACCGCAATAGCTCGCTGGCATGGAGGCTATCGCCCCGCTCGCTGGTTCACGCTTGCTATTGCCTCGTTTCTTGCCCCGGGCCTCCTCGCGGTCGCCGCGATTCTAGGATTCTTGCCGGCGACGGAGTTCACAGAGAACGCAAACCACGTTGGTCTTGTGGCGATGACCTGCCTTCTCTCTCTCGGCCTCGCGGCGCAGATGAAGGAGAACCAGCGAGCAGCGGATGCGACAGAACCAGCGCTCGCATTCCAAGCCCTACCGTTGGTCCCAACACCAATGCCCGGGCGTAGCGCGTCTGCCCGCACACCGGACGAGTCCACTGTTGGCCTTGGTGCCACGGCGGACTCGGAGAGGGCGTCGAGCGGCGAGGGAGATGTTCCTTTCCTTCAACGCGCCGAGTCGCTGGTTGGCCGTTTCACGATCGTTCGCTTCATAGCCCAAGGCGGAATGGGTGCCGTGTATGAGGCTTACGACATCATGTTGCGCTCGCGGGTGGCTCTGAAACTCATTCGTGGGCGAATCGCAACTGATGGCTCAGCGATGGAGCGCTTTCGACGCGAGGTCCTTCTCGCCCGACGCGTCAGCCACCCGAACGTCTGCCGGGTGTATGAGCTGTACGAGGCGGTGACCGCGGGCGGGCAGGCTGTTCACTTTCTCACGATGGAACTTCTGGAGGGCGAGACGCTTAGCGAACACATTTCCCGAAAGGGGAAGTTGACGACAACTGAAGCCCTCCCGCTGGTGCGGCAAATTTGCGAGGGACTTGCTGCCGCGCACGCCGAGGGCATCATTCACAGAGATTTCAAGAGTAGCAATGTCCTGCTGGTGTCCCGCAAGGGTGCCGCGGAAGCGCCGTTTCTCTCGATGCGGGCGGTGATTACCGACTTCGGTATTGCACGCGATGCGCTACACCTCAGCGCCGGTCAGACAAGCGAAGCGCGGCTGACAACCGAAGCCGCTATTCTTGGCACGCCGGAATATATGTCCCCCGAACAGGTCATCGGGGGCGCATTGACTGAAGCGACCGACATCTACGCACTCGGCGTGGTCCTCTATGAAATGCTCACTGGGACGCTTCCCTTTACTGGCGACACTCCGCTGGCCACTGCGGCAAAACGTCTCAACGAGTCTCCCCCGAACCCCGCAATTGCATCCCCCGGGCTCGATGCAAAGTGGAGCGAAGCGGTGCTGCGCTGTCTGGCGAGAGATCCCAGGGAACGTTTTCTGAGCGCCCTCGACATTTGCACAGCCCTGCAGACACCTCAAACTTGACCAAGCGAAGAAGCACAGTCTCTTGGTGGCACCTGCCACCAAGTCGATGAACCGAAGCATCAAGCAACTTCAGTGCCTTGGAAGCGAGGAGTACGGGACTTGAACCCGTGACCTCCGGCGTGACAGGGGTTTCCGGCTTGAGTGCGGGCCTTCACGAACCCTTCAAACCCTTGACCTCTCTTGGGTTGACCGAAGCCGAGAGTGTCCGGTCTACACGCCTTTTCAGCCCATTTCCCGAGGCATTTGGTCCAACCTTGGTCCAAAACACGCGTCGGCGCAGGAAACGCCTGTCGAAGGCTACGGCCGTTCAGTTCCTGACCGTCCGAGAAGCCGCGGCGAGGCTGCGCGTGAGTCCGGCCACGATTTACGCGCTATGCGCTCGAGGCAAGCTGCCGCACGCGCGCGTGTCGAATTCCTTGCTCATCTCGGCGGGAGAGGTGGAAGCGCTTCTACGTTCAGCGTGCACCGAGAAGGATTAATGGTCGATTCCAGGCGCAGCGAGGGCTTGTCTCGGATCTTTCGGCAGCACATTCAGTTTCTGTCGATGAATTGCTTCACGTCGCTCAGTTAACCGATCGGCCACGCCCCGTTGGTCACCGGCAGCGGGGACGCCAGCGGCTTCCTGACACTCTCGCAACAGTGCGTCGGAAACTAGACCCGCGCTGTAAAGCTGCTGGGAATTTCCCGCCGCATGCCCGTGGCCCAACTCGACGGCCCTCGTCTGCCTCGGCCTCGCAATTCCCGCGCCTGAGCGATTTGCGCAACTTGCGCAGGTCGTCGCTGCGCGTGTTGTGCAGAATCTTCGGGAGCGGCCGCGAAACACCCCGAATTCCCGAGGCGCCTCTCTTGGCACCGTAGTTGCTCATCACGGGAGAAGCCGTATACGGGGGGGTCCGAATGCAGAATGGACCGGCGTGTGGGGTCCAGCTCGCCTCGTCTTGGCTTACACGAATGAGCCGACCGGGAGGTCAATCATGCAGTCAAAGCAGGCAACAATGGTGTCGAGCAGTTCTGAAGCACTGAAGGCTTTTATGAGTTCGGCGCTACGCGAGGCGAGGTCCACGAAAAGAAACTCGGTGTCGCGCTTCAAAATGACTCTGGCAGCTGTACTGGTGATGACGTTTGCTGCCGATGCACAAGGCACTCGTGACCGTATCAGCGTGATCAACGTTCCGAGCGCGGGAACAGGTGCCGGACAGGGCACAGTCGGCCTCGTCATCAATGACGCCTCGCGCGCCGGGCGAGCGACGGGGAAGAATTCCTTCGATTTGGCATCTTGCTCCAGGTTCCGGAGCCGAGCGCGGCCTTCGGACCGCGCTGCCCGGAGTTCGACTTCGCCGAGTGCCAGTGCGACCTCGAAGGCCAGCAACTTAGCTCCCTCGCCCTCTGCTTCGGCCAGGTCGGCTGAGGGAGAGGGGCAATCAGCCTTCCGGACAGGAACGCGAGCTCTGTGCGGCGCGAAGGCTGGCGATGGCCTGCGCAGCCTGACCTCGAGCCGCAGGGAGCCGCTCTTGGTTTCGTAGCATCGAGTTGGGCGACTTGTGCGTATATTGCCGCACCTAGCGGGGAAGGAGGCTGCGCCATGTCTTTTGCTCTCTATGTGGTGGGATTTCTGGTCGTCATCGCCGGCGTAGCTTGGGGCCTGATTAAGGCGGGAGCACCCACCCAATGGGTGATCATCGCCTCCGTCGTCTTGCTCGGGATCGGGATCCTGACCGGGGTGACCCGTACTCGCTCGAAAGACCCTCCCAACGACCCCTCGGCCTGAGGCACGGAGAGCTCGATCGGCAAGGACAGCGATCCATCCACTCCAGCATCGCAGGGGTTTCCAGCTTGGGTTCGGGGCTTCACGAAGCCTTCAACCCTTTGACTTCTCTTGGGTTGAGCGACGCCGATAGTGTCCGGGGTACACGCCTTTTCAGCCCATTTCCCGAGACATTTGGTCCAACCTTGGTCCAAAACTCGCGCCGGCGCGGGAAACGCGTGTCGAAGGCTACGGCCGTTCAGTTCCTGACCGTTCGAGAAGGTGCGGCGAGGCTGCGCGTGAGTACGGCCACCGTCTACCCGCTCTGCACGCAGGGCAAGTTGCCGAACCTGCGCGTTTCGAATTCGCTAAGAATAGCGCTGAAGGACGTCGAAGCGACCCTCTGGCGCAAGAACCGGCAGTGACTAGACAATGTGTGTCACGACTTCGTCGCTCTCTAGATAAGCCAGATGAATAAACTCAGCGAAACGCCTTCGCCCGCAGCGTCGAGAGGCACCGGGCGAGAACGAAACCGGGAGCACGATGAACTCGACTCTCCGCATTGCCAGAACGGCGCTCCACCAGCCTTCGAGGGGCTGTGGTGACGTACTGAATGTGACTTGCTCCAAAAACATAGTTACCGGCAAAGAATCGAGTGGTGCCAAGCGCTGCAATAGCATCGACGCTCGCCAGCGGGGCCAACCCATCGACGGACCACCCGTATTGAGTAGAGGCGGGAAGCGGAAAACCGACCGCGGAGAGGTCGGTAATTGTTGCCGCTATTTTTTCCGTGAAATTGATAAAACTCGGAGCGCCCTGCGCGCCAAGCTCAAACTTGTGCACTCCGCCCGTGAAAGCGCTCCAGGTGAATGGCGTCGTCACGGTGATTCCGTCCGCCGCGTTGGCGGGAACGATGAGTGTTGGAGCAGCCGGAGCGCCCAGCATGACATCCGAGGCGTTCGCTGGGACATTCGCATTTTGAACGGCGAGAAAATCCCCCGCCGCGGTGCGCACGTCCGCTGTAGACATGGCAAAGTCCCCCGAGCACGGAGATTGCGGCAACCGATGCGATTCGATATCGCGGGCGATTCAGCTATTGGAGCGGGAATCGTTCTCGCGCTCTAAGGATCCATCAGCTGCTTCGCCATCGCCCCCATCAGCGCTTCGAGCCCCTTCGCCGGCCGCACCATCACCTTGAAGCGCGTGATCTTGGCGACGTCGTTCCAGTGGATCAGGTCCACGCCATTCACGTGCATCTTTCCCAGGGTTGCCTCGAACTCGAGCGCCGCAGATCGTTCTCCCACCCACTCCTCGAGATAGCGAAAGCCCGAGCCGCCCAGCACCTTCAACGCCGCCCGAAGGTACATCGTGGCGAGCGCCTTGCCTACCTGAGGGGTATGCAGTGCGGGAGACTCGAAGACGACATCGTCGGCAAGCAGGTCGTCGAGAACACTTGCGTCCTGATCGGCGACGGCGCGGTGCCACTGGTCGAGGGCGGTGGGCATGCTCGGCAAATAACACCTCCGCGACGAACTAGCTGGTCTCCTCCTCGGGGGAGCGCGCGGCCCATCGCGAGCATCGCGACGGTGTCCTTCGCCTGAACGCCCTGGGGTTGCGCTTTCAAAATCTCCATCAGCAACCGCAAAAGCTCACCTGTGCGTCGTTTCTGGCTGTCATCGTTCAAGTTGTCCTCTTCCTCGTCGCTCCTTCCTGTTCTCCGGGCTTTGGCGGCTGCGTAATTCCTATGGGTCATCGCGCACAGAAGGCCAACCCCGCGAGCAGGTAGAGATAGCTCAGGCTCAGCTGTAGTCGAAGGCCATGGGCCGGCGCTAACGATCCGGCACCTGCACTAACGCGGGTTTTTGCCCTCCCATTCGCGTCGAACGCAGCATCCTGCCGAGTGCTGGAGAAGGCCGGGTTCATCTTCGAAGCCCGCTTGCGAAAGAGCGCGAAAAAGGACGGTCGGGTGACCGACCAATTCCTCTTCGCCTTCGTCACGCCAGACTGACTTCGACGTTTGGTTTCCTGTCCCCACCCGGTGTGTTGGCTGCGCTGACCGATGACCTGATCGCCGAGCTTGACGCTGCAATGCTGAAGGGCACTGGCCCCTGGAAGGAACCCACAAGCATTAAGCACGCAGGAACCCGAGGCGGGACGCCGGCACTCAGCAGGGTTTCGCCGGGCCCGAGTGGCCGAGCATTCGACCGAGGTCTACCGGGCAGTCTCCGGGCACTCATACGTCTGTGGAGAGAGGGGCCTGTGTACTGGGGGCCCCCTCATGTATGCGAAGGACCTCCAAAGACGGCGATTTTGAGGGGTCCGCAGCCGCTGGTAGCCTGCAGACGATGACGGGACGCCAAGCGCTTCCTCTGCTCGTGGGGCTGTGCTCCGCATCGGCGTCTCCCCAAACGCCCAGCGCCACATACACCGCAGCCGTGAGTGTACACCTCGACGGCGGGTCTGGCTTCACGAGCGGTTACTTCGTCACGGCCGGCACGGGGACGCAGTACGAGATGGCCAATGCCGGTCAAGACATTGAAGTCTTCGACACCGCGGGAAACTTCGTCGACAGCCAGCCGGGAGTCTTCGCCGCCTTCGCGGTCTTTGACAACTATACCGTCGGCGTCTCCCCAGCGACGCTCGTCTTCGCTGCCGACGTAGGCCCGGCCTGAGCTTCCCCCAATTCCGTGGACGGGTTGGTTAAGCCGCCGCGGTACGTCGGGTTTCTGCTTCGTACTCCATTGGTGTCCTGTAGCCGAGCGCCGAGTGGCGCCGGCGTGAGTTGTAGAAATTCTCGATGTACTCGATGACTGCCGCCCTGGCTTCGGCCACAGACTCGAAGTCGCAGTGGTGCACGTGCTCGTTCTTCAGCGTCCCGAAGAAGCTCTCGACGGGAGCATTGTCGAGGCAGTTCCCCCGCCGACTCATGCTGCAGCGGATGCCGTGCCGCTCGAGCAGTTTTTGGTAGTCGAAGCTGGCGTACTGACTGCCCCGGTCCGAGTGGTGCACGAGTCCAGCAGCAGGGACTCGGAGCGCCAGGGCCATTCGCAGGGCGTCCAGCGTCAGCGTTCGTTCCAGCGACGTGCCGGTAGCCCAGCCGACAATCCGACGGCTGTACAGGTCCTCGACGACCGCCAGATAGAGCCAGCCCTCTCGGGTAGGCACGTACGTGATGTCGGTGCTCCATACGCGGTTTGGGAGGTGCGCATGAAAGTCGCGAGCCAGCACGTTTGGCGCGACTGGCAGCGCAGGGTCGGACGTCGTCGTCCGGACGAAGCGTCGTTTTCGTCGAGCGCGGATGCCAGAGGAGCGCATCAGTCGTGCCACGCGGTGCAGTCCGACAAAACGGCCGCGAAACCGAAGCTCGGCGTGCACTCGCGGGCTTCCGTACGTCCGACGGCTCTCCTGGTGAATGGCCGAGATGTGGACCGCCAGTTCCCGGTTGCCTCGGCTCCGAGCCGACTCGCCGCGCTGGGACCAGGCGTAATAGCCGGCACGCGAGACGCCGAGCAGGCTACACATCGCAGCGACCGAGGTGGATGGGTCCTCCGCCTTCTCCGCTTGAATCCGAGCAAATTTCACTTGGATTCCTTGGCGAAGAAGGCCGCCCATTTTTTTAATAGGTCACGCTCCATCCGCAGCGTGCGGTTCTCCCGTCGAAGCTTCGTCAGCTCCTCCTTCTCGGCTGTTGTCAAAGCGCCCTCCGGTCCTTTGCCTTGGTCGATGTCTGCCTGCTGGACCCAGTGCCGCAATGCGGTCTCGGTAAGGTCCAGCTCGCGCGCGACTTCGCCCACGGCCTTGCCGCTCTCCCGGACCAGTTTGACGGTCTCAGCTTTGAACTCTGGGCTGAACTTCCGCCGCGCTCGCCTCGCCATCGTGGACATTTACACCCCTCCTCAGGTGTCCACGAAACAAGGGGATGCTCACGGCGTGGTGTGGAGCTGGTGAGGACTCCTTTGAGCGGAGCACCTTCTCAAAGCGGTGGGGCTCCCGCCGCCTGAGGGTGTTTTGAGTCTCGTGCAAGGTGGTTGATAAGTTGGCGTCCGATGCGCCTAACAGTGAAAGTCGCCTGAGACTTCCGAGGAGACCTGACGTGGCCACCCCCCTAGTCGCCAAGGAGCTGCAAGCCAGCTTCCGCCAAGCACTGCAAGACGCAAAGGCGATGCGGCACGAATACCTGACGCTGGAGCACCTTTTGCTCGCCCTCAGTCAGGAGGCGAAGACGCAGAAGGTGCTGGCCGCCTGCGGCGCTTCGGTGAAGCGACTCCGCCAGCGGCTGGAGACGTTCCTCAAGGACACGGTGGAGAAGCTTCCCGAGGGGGTGAGGACCGAGCCCCAGCAAACCATCGGCATCGAGCGGGTGCTGCAGCGGGCCGCCATCCACGCGCTCTCCGCCGACCAAAGGTCATCGAGGGCGGCGATGTGCTGGTGGCCATGTTTCGTGAGGACGAAAGCCACGCTCTGTACCTGCTTCAGCAGGAGGGCGTCACCCGGCTGGACCTTCTAAACTATCTCGTGCACGGCGTCGCCAAGAGTGAAGACCAGGATAATTCGCGCCGCCTCAGGAAGCCGGGCGAGGGTTTGAACCGCATCGCCGAGCTCATCGAGCGGTTGAAGGAGCTCCAGTCCACCTACAGCAGGAGCGGCTCCTCCACCCCGGTCGCGGGTGCGGGAGAGCAGAGCTACGCGGTGTATGCCGCGCTGGCGCAAGCTCTCCCCCTCGTCGAGGTCCTGGAGTGGTCGTTCACGAAGCGGGATGCCGACGACATCGACAAGGCGGTGGACCATGCCGAGCGTTTGTGGCTCGTGGCCGGTGACCTCAGAAGTTACTCCCGCACTGCGGTACTGGCCGCTGAGTGCGTTGAGCAGGCTGCCAACGCGGTGGTGGCCCTCCGAGAGAAGACCAAAGAGCGCGACGGTTTGGAGGCACAAGGGACTGACCCGGACCGAGCACCCGAGAAGTAGCCGGGTGTGCGGGGAAACCATTAGTGGACGGGCCGCTGGCGCTGTCCAACTTGCTCGGTCACAACTAGGCTTCCTAGTTCAGGCTCAGCGGCCTTGTTCGAGCATTTCCGCCGTTGGGCCGTTCCGCCGGGGGGAGTTTATGGCCGAGGAGAAGAGGGGCAGCCACTCCGCCACCGCGATGGCGAGCCCGATGGTGCCCGCCGACACCATCAACAAGGAGGACATCCCGGCGGCGCTGTCCATCCTCCCGCTGCGCAACTCGGTGTTTTTCCCCGGCGGGGTGCTCCCCCTGGCGATTGGTCGGCAGAAGACCATCGCGCTGATTAAGGACGCGGTGCGCGACGACCAGGTCATCGGCATTGTCACTCAGCGCCGAGCCGAGGAGGAAGACCCAGGCTTCAATGACCTGTACGCCATGGGGACGGTGGCCCGGATCGTCAAACTGTTGAAGATGGGCGAGGACAACTACTCACTCGTCGTCCAGGGCCTGGCCCGGTTTCGCGTGCTGCAACTCGTCCAGGACTCCCCATATCTCAAGGCGCGCGTCGAGGCGGTGGAAGACCAGACGGACGCCCAGAACGTCGAAGTCGAGGCGCTGGGCATCAACCTAAAAAAACTCGCCCGTGAGGTCATCAGCTTGATGCCGGAGATGCCCGCTGCTGCCACGGAATTGGTGGAGTCCATCAACCATCCGGGGCACCTCGCCGACCTCATCGCGGCCAATGTCGATGTGCCCATCGAGCAGAAGCAAGCAGTGCTCGAAACGGTGGACCTCAAAACCAGGATGAGGCTCGTTCTGGAAACCCTAAACCGGAAGCGCGTGATACTTGCGGTTGCCGGTGAGATTTTCGCCAGAGTGAAGGGCGAGCTGTCGAAGGCCCAGCGAGAGGACCACTTGAGGGAGCAGCTCCGGGCCATCCAGGAAATGCTCGGCGAGCAAGCATACCCGGCGACGAAAGCATGCTCTTTTTGCGGCAAGGGCGAGGCGGAGTTGAAGAAGCTCGTCGCCGGCCCCGCGGTCGCAATTTGCAACGAATGCATCGTCCGCTTCGAGGACTCCTTGTAAATTCGCACGGAGCGTACGCTCCCGACTGATGCCAAAATTTGTTGTCCGTCGAGCTCCAGAAGCAATCCACAAGCCGGCGCGCACTCCTTTTCAGCCGGCCTCAAAGGGCCATACGCTCCGCGTTACCGGAGCAAACCGATGGGTGAGCCTGCCCCGTTTTCGTCGACACCTCCGATATGACGGAGACTGGCACCGCCGCCTGGCGCACCGCCGCCGACGCGGAGCACGAGCTGTTCGCCTTTATCGAGCCGTACTACAACGCGCGGAGGCTGCATTCACACAACGACTACCGAAGCCCAAACGAGACCGATGCCGACTGGCGCGGCCATAGGGTGGCCGCATGATCCCGGTGTCCACGGACTCGGGGCAAGCTCACTTCTGCGAGGGCCGGGGGTAGAGTTATCAACACCCCAAATCGAGAGACGGGTGCGCAGGACGATCGTCGCCCACAAGCGCCGAAGACGGCCGTACCGCAAACGAGGCAACGCCTATGACGAAGCACGCGACCGGAACGCGGGAGGAATGGGTCAGCGCTCGCACGGAGCTATTGGAGCGAGAGAAGCAGCTTACCCGACGAAGCGACGAGCTCGCTCGCCAGCGGCGGGCGCTACCGTGGGTGGCCATTGAGAAGGTGTACGAGTTCGAGACCAATGAAGGCACAAAGACATTGTCGGAGCTCTTCGGCGCACGCTCGCAGCTTCTGGTCTACCACTTCATGCTCGGCCCAAACACCCCAGATGGGTGCCCAGGTTGCACGTTCTTTGCGGACGGCTTCGACGGTGCTGTCGTCCACCTCGAACATCACGACGTAACGTTTCTGTGCGCATCGCGCGCTCCACTCAAGACGGTGAACGCCTACAAAGACCGCATGGGCTGGAAGTTCCCATGGGTCTCGTCGCAGGGAAGCGACTTCAACCGCGACTTTAGTGCGTTCAACGAGAAGGACCGCACCAATGGCACGGGCTTCAACTTCGGTACGCCGAAAAGAGCGGCTCTCAACGTCATCAGGGGCGAAGAGTTGATGGCCCTGAGCGCCTTCGCGATCGAGGATGGCGTCGTCTACCACACCTACACTTGCTACGACCGCGGAACCGACGGCCTGCATCTCGTCTGGCAACTGCTCGACAGAGCACCGAAGGGCCGCGACGAGGGTGCAGGGAGGGGCTGGCCGCGCAAGCACGACGAATACGAAACACTCTAAGCCACGAACACCGGCGCCACCACGGCTTTAGGCGTCTTCATGCGGGTGGACCGACGTGGGCTTGGGCGCTTGGCCGCCATGTAGATGAGTGGCTATCCTGGGACCGCCGCTGTGATTCACGGGTGACAAGAGTTGTCGAGCGAAAGAATCCAGGGGATGCCAGACCGGCGACCATCCCGCTCGCGAGGTAAACAAGGGTCAACGGAGCTGCGACATGGGGCGCTGGCGAGCAACTCCTGCGAGAAGCGAAACCCATCGATCCGAAGCTGCATGTATCCCGCTCCCCTCAGAGTTGATGCCACCAACAAGACGCGGTGAAATCGACCGCGGACAGGTGGTGAAGCGATGGAAGACGAGATTCCAGAGGAGCTTCAGCGCTGGACAGCAAAGCGCCGGGTGGCGCTCGTCACCAGCATCCTGAAGGGGGACACCTCGGTCCAGGAGGCAGCCCGGAAGCACGGGCTGACGGTGGCCGAGGTGGACGAGTGGAAGGAGAAGTTTCTCTTCGGCGCCGAGAATGCCCTCAGGTCGAAGCCCCGCGACGAGGAGCAGCAGCAGGAACAACTCCGCAGGCTGAAGCAGAAAGTCGCCGACCTTGTCATCGAGGTCGACGTCCTGCGGGAGGCGACCAAGAACCGCCCTTTTGTCCCGAAGAAGTCCGAGGAGTGAGGGCGGCGATGCCTCACCTTTCAGAGCGGAAGGTGTGCGGGATTCTCCGCGTCCCGAGGGCCCAGAAGCGGGCCGAGGTGACAAGGCTAACTCGGCCCTTGGACGAGCTGCTCGTCGCTCGTGTGAAGGAGCTCATTCACACATACCCGACGTTTGGCTACCGCCGCGTCTGGGCAATGCTGCGCTTCCGCCAGGGCGTCCGCGTCAACGCTAAGGCCGTCTACCGAGTGCTGAAGCAGAAGCGCTGGTTTGTGCATCAGCGCATCTGGACGCCTCGCCCGAGGGTGCAGGGACGCATCAGTATCGCCGAGCGTAGCGACGTGCGGTGGGCGACGGACATCACCCACGTCCCATGCGGACGTGGGCGACGGACATCACCCACGTCCCATGCGGACGGGATGGGTGGGCCCACCTCACCGTCGTCATCGACTGCCACGACCGGGAAGTCATCGGCTACGAGTTTGCGCTCCGAGGGCGAGCCAAGGAGGCCGAGCGCGCCCTCGAGGAAGCATGCATCAGTCGCTTCGGGACGCTGCGACCGGAGGGTCAGACGCCGCTGCTCCGGAGCGACAACGGCCTTGTCTTCCAAAGCCGGCGCTACCGTGCCGCCTGCCGTGACTACCGTCTGCGGCAGGAATTCATTACGCCGTACACGCCTGAGCAGAATGGCCTTGTCGAGCGCTTCTTCCGGAGCCTGAAAGAGGAGTGCGCCTGGCAGCACAACTTCAGCTGCTTCGCCGAGGCTCGCTATAAACTGACGCAGTGGATTGACTGGTACAACACCGGGCGGCCGCATCAGGCGCTCGGCTACAGAAGTCCTAGAGAGTACCGGCGGGAAGTCTCACTTGTGGCTTGAACTCGGGGGAGCACTACACATGGAACCACCGATTCGGCGCGACAGGCTCGTCGGCTTGCGCTGAACGCCTAGGAGGTCTCCGCAGAGCCACCCCGGGCCCGTCTTAGGGGCCAAAGCACCGCACCCCGGAGAAAGAGGCCAAAGGAAAGAGAATGCTTGGAAGCCAAGAGCCCGTTGAAGCTTCATGCCACTGTGGCGCCGTGCGTTTGGAGATCGATACGGCCCCGCTAGAAGTTACGAATTGCAATTGTTCCATCTGCCGGCGCTACGGTGTGCTCTGGGCTTATTATTCACCGGGCCAAGTGCACAGGACGGGCGGCGGCACAGACGTCTATATGTGGGACGACAGATCGATCGAATTTCATCGGTGCAAACATTGCGGATGCGTCACTCATTGGGCTTCCAGTCGACACGGCAATAGATCGGATGGGCGTCAACGCCCGGCTAATGACTCCGGAGGTCATCGCGGGCGCCCGAGTGCGTCATCTCGATGGGGCTGATACGGAGCAGTACGTCGACGACTGATCCACCTGCCTGCCCGAAGCTCGCGGAAGTGGCCAATGTGGCGGTCTTTCCGAAACGGCAAGTGGAATGAGCGGAGCCGTCGCGAATCTGACCTCGACTGGCGGAATGCTCGTCGACTCACACACAATCCGCCGGAAGCTGCGCGAGGGCGACTATGCATTGCGTTCGAGGGCTCCCTCCGCTCTCAGCCCGGCAATGTATATGCCCTCATCTTTTCCCGGATTGGCTCGTTGTCGCAATAGACGCGCCACTCGGCGATCTTCTCGTCGCGGACGACCGCTCTCCACGCCGCAGGTGTCTCCCAGCGATTCTCTGACCGCATCTCGCCTGAAAGAGCCAATGTACCACCGGCGCGACCGAAGACGACGACTACCTCTCCGCTGGTGACCAACTGATCGAACCGAATCCAGTAGTCCGGAACCATTGTGAAATACTGTTTCCAACCTCCGCGCGCTATCGCGTACGGAAACTTCTCTCCCAGGGAGTCGATGAAGACATAGGTCGGTGACATCAGGGCGATGAGTCCGTCATTGTCGTGAGCGTTGATTCGCATGATGAATGCGCGAACAACGTCAGAGCGAATTGTCGCGCCACTGTTCGCTGGCTTCATGGAGCGACTCCTTGGCTCGTGGGAGGCAGGCACAAACGCGAGCTGGGTCGAGTCATTCCGAAGATGCTGTAGCAGCCGGACCGAGCTCCTCTCAAGCGCTTCCGCCCCAGGCATCTCGACCCCTACAACGCCTGAATGCACGCTGACACTGGCGAGATGGCGCGTTAACCTGTTCGTCCGCTGAGCGGCTCGGTGATGAACAGTCGGCGGACCACCCGAAGTTCGCGTGAGAGCTGGATCCGAATGCGCTCAGTCATCCTCCTTGCCGCAACCATCTCGCTCGCCCCCTTCGCGGCGGCCGATCAAGGCCATAGCCATGGCGAATCGCTCTCATCGCCCGACACTCTTGGCAAGGTGGTCTTTCCGATTTCGTGCAAGCCGTCGGTGCAAAGGCCATTCGAGCGCGCCGTCGCGATGCTCCATTCCTTCTGGTACGAGGAGTCTCTCGCGGCGTTTCAGAAGATTGTCGCCGAGGACCCCGATTGTGCGATGGGTTATTGGGGTATCGCGATGAGCGAATGGCATCCGCTGTGGTACGCGCCCGACGCGACCGCTCTCCAGGCAGGCTGGGCGGCGATCGAAAAAGCGAAAGCCGCGGGATCGAAGAGCAATCGCGAGCGAGGCTTCGTTGATGCGCTCGAATCATTTTACCGCGATGGGGAAAAGCTCGACAACGCGACCCGCGTCGCCGCCTACGAGAAGGCAGTCGAGCAGCTGCACGAGCGATTCCCCGACGACCGCGAAGTAACCGCGTTTTACGGCCTCGCGCTCATCACGGCGGCCTCGCCCAAGGACAAGACCTACGCCAAGCAGAAAAAGGCGGCGGCGTTGCTCCAGCAGGTCTTCACCGCGCAGCCTGATCATCCGGGTGCCTCCCACTACATCATCCACTCCTTCGATTATCCGGAGCTGGCAGAGCTCGGGCTACCCGCCGCGCGCAACTACTCCGAGATCGCGCCAGCGGCGCCGCACGCGCTGCACATGCCGTCGCACATCTTCACCCGCCTCGGGCTCTGGCGCGACTCGATTGCCTCCAACCTCTCGTCGGAGCGGGCCGCCAAAGACTACGAGGCGAAGGTGAAGATGGACGGTGTGTGGGACGAGCAGCTGCACGCGATGGACTACCTCGCCTACGCCTATCTGCAGCTCGGAGAGGACCGCGACGCAAAGGCGGTGGTCGACGAGTTGCGCACAATCAAGAAGGTGCAGCCGGAGAACGTGAAGACTGCCTACACATTCGCCGCGCTTCCGGCACGCTACGCGCTTGAGCGGCGTAATTGGGTGGAGGCGGCCGCGATCACGTCGCTACACGAGAGCGAGCTTAAGTGGCCGACCGGCCTCACCTCGTTTACGCGCGGTTACGGGCTGGCGCGCCTCGGGGATCTTGCGGGTGCCCGTCGAGAGCTGATCGCGCTGGAGGCCGTGGAACACCAGATGGCGCTGCCGAAGGATCCATTTTGGAGCGACTACATCGGGGCGCTCCGACGGGGATTGCAGGCGTGGATCGCGCACAGCGAGGAGCACGAGCGGGAAGCGCTGGCGTTGATGCGCTCCGCAGCCGATCTCGAGGACGCCACCGACAAGCACCCGGTGACTCCCGGCTCGATGCTGCCGATGCGCGAGCTTCTCGGTGAGCTGCTGCTTGAGCAGCACGATGGCAAGCAGGCGTTGGTCGAGTACGAGGCGGCTCTGCGCCGCACGCCCCACCGCCTGGCCGCGCTCTACGGCGCCGCCCGCGCCGCCGAGGCGGCAGGCGAGCCCGCCAAGGCGAGGACCTACTACGCGCAGATTGTCGAGCAGTGCAGCCGCGCCGACGGGGACCGGACAGAGATCAAGCAGGCTCGCGCGCACGCGCCCAGTAGCGCGATTGATGCCGGGGCCCTTCACTGAGCAGGGAGGGGCGCTAACGGCGCTGCGCACGGCGAATCAGAAAGCTCCGTTGCCTTCGAGAGAGCGGCGGAAGGGATTCGAATCCTCGACCACGAGGGTGGCTAGCCGGCCGCGAGGTTCTTGAACGTACGCAGTGTGGGTACAGAATCGTCAAACGGTATCGGCCGGGCGCGTAGCTTCGGTAGCACCTCGACAAGGCGGCGCGCGCGCAGCTCTTCATGCGGGCCGCCGGAGCGGGGCACCTGAATGAGCCCCAGGCCGGCGACCAGCCAGGAGTTTTCTCCGGCATGCTCGAGAAGCGGAGGCTCGTCGGGACCGCGCCCTTTTCCATTGAGTCGGGGAAGACGCAGTTCAGGTCTGGCTTAGATACCCGCCTCGTGCCCCTTCCGGGGTCGCCTGTGGGTCCGCGCTGACAACGCCTTCAGTCGGCCGGCACGCTCGCTGCAGACCTACTCGGCATGAGCAATCAACGCGCCGTCAGCCGCATCCTCCAAGAGTACGCCAATGGCTTCATCACCTGCGACGAGGCCCAGCGTCGGCTGGAGAGAGTAGGCGCCAACGATGTGTCCGAGACCGCCGGCCGAATGAAGCGACGGGTCCTGGGTTTTCTGGGACTAGCCGGTCAGCCGTAACCCGGGGAGCTCGCCCCCGTCAGTCCGGCTCGCCAGTCTTGGGGCCGCGGAGGAGGTTTTAAGGCGGCGGGCCGGGGCTCGGACGAGGAGGCAGATTCCGGCCGACGTGCGTCGAGCGTCTGCAATCGAACAGGATCGTACGAGCGGAAGGGCACCTTGAGGACCTACAGGCAGATGGGAAGGGTCAGCAGGACGGCAGAACTCAAGGTGCCAGCCGGCTTTACGCAGGTACTCAATCGGAGCATGCGGCGCGACGCCACTGGCCGTGAATACGTTGACGATGGCCTGCAGGCAGCAAGACCCCCGCAACCGTCCGAGTCAAAAAAGACGCACCACTCCGTCTAGGGCGGCGGACCACCGTCCTCCGGCGTTTCGAAGCCGGCATCGAACGGCGCCGGACCGCCATCCGGCTCGGCGGACCCCCCGTCACCCGTTGCACCGCCGCCGCCATCACCGCTCCCGCGGCCGATCCCCCCCCCGCCCCCGCCACTAGACGTACCGACGCCGCCAATGGCACCTTGGCACTCCAAGGCGAGTGCAGGGTCGCGGCAGTCCGGAGCGGGCCCATTGAAGCAGGCGGTGACGAGTAGCAGGAGCCAGGCAGAGCGGGACATGCCGAGAGAGTTAGGCAGTCCGGTCGCCCAGGAACACCCACAGCGCCACGGCGGCAACAACCACCAGGCCCAGGGCGCGCGCAGTCCCACCAGCAGTCCGCGGCGACCGCCCTAGCGCGCTGAATGCGGCTGGTGAGTTGGCCATAGGTGCCCAGAGTGATTTCCTGGCTCGCGCGCCCCAGGCGCTGCTGCACCAGTTTGGGGCTCTCAGGCCGCCCTCTGGCGCTGGTGTGCCGGAAGGCATGAAACGGTAGCAGCGGCCCCCCCCGCGGCCTTGGCATGGAGGTGAAAGCGGCGGGTAACATTTCCGCGCGTCTGGGGCCGCCCTCCAGTCCGGAGAAGACGAAGCCCGTAGGCCAGCCCGACCCGTGGGATGCCCCTTGGCTCGGGCATCGGCCGAGGCTCGATGGGCGGCAAGCCTAGCGAGTCCGGGATTCACGGCCACTGTGCGATCGCCTTGGCCGTCTTTGGTACTCCCAACCGTCGGCCTTCGCACCCAACGTGCTGACATAATGTACGAGGAGATGTTTCTCGAGATGGTCGAGGCGGCGGAACGCCGGGCTTGCACGTACGCTGGGCTGGTGCAGTTGATGAGCTCTACTTCGCCGAGACGACGCGTACCACGCAGCGTTGCCCTCGCGCACCAGATTGTGCACGCGATCGGTGGAACCCAATTCGATCTCGATCGCCGGGTGCTGCTCGAGAAACTTCGGTAGTTGGGGAATGCCCCAGCGCATCGAGGCGTCCGGCGGCCAGAGCCTCTAAAGAGAACGGGGCCCCCCGCGTGACTCCGCCTCGCCACGTCGGGTCGTCGAGCGCCGCCTTCTTAATCGGGCCGGGCGCGTCGACTTCGTCGCAGAGCTCCGGCAACTGAAGCCGGCCAGTGCGAAGTTGGAACCCCGGACTTTGAGCTGTTTGCGGGTGCTCGAATCCCTGGTAGCCGCTGTCAGCTAGCGTATCTGCTTCAGCGCAGTGGCCATGCGGGACGCGGCTTCGGCAAGTTCGGGTTCGTTGTGATAGGTGAAACCGAGGCGCAAGAACGGTTGCTCCCGTCCGAAGAAATCGAAAATTCCGGCACCGCGAAACAGCACATCGAGCTTCTCGCCGGCGCGCTCCCAAGCCGCGATATCGATTCCATCGGCAACTTTAGTCCATAGCGCCATGCCGCCGTCGGGAATCCGAAAGCTCAACGTATCGCCGAGCTGTTGTCTAAGCGCCGCGGCGAGCGCGTCGCGGCGGCGCGCGTAGATGGTGCGCATCCGGCGCACGTGGCGGAGGAGTTCACCGTCCTCGAACAACTCGGCAACCGCGCACTCGACAAGGGCGTCGCCTTGCATGTCGCACACCGCGCGCAAGTTCGCCAGCCGCTCGAGCAGCGGGGGAGGCGCCACGATGAATCCAATGCGCAGTCCGGGCGCCAGTACCTTAGACAACGAGCTCACGTAGATGACGTTGGCGCCGGCCGCGCCAGCAGCGATGGGGGCCACCGGATCGCCTTCGTAGTGGAACTCGTGATCGTAATCGTCTTCGATGATGGCGATGCGATGCTTGAGCGCCAGGGCCGCCAGCTGCTTGCGACGCCCCGCAGTCATCACGGTGTTGGTGGGAAACTGGTGGTGCGGCGTGACGTAGACGGCGCGCAACTTTCGCCGGTTCAAGAGTGCCGCAAGCGCATCGACATTGAGGCCCTCGTCGTCGATGGGCAACGGCTCGAGCTTGGCACCGGCTAAGCGCAACGCCGTCCACGCGGGTGGATTGCCGAAGGCCTCGACCCCGACCACGTCACCGGGCGACAACAGCGTCCGTGCTACCAAGTCGAGCGCCTGCTGGCTTCCGCGCGTGACCATCACGTTGTCCATCGAAGCCGAGAGGCCGCGCGTGTAAGACAACATGCGGGCAATTTCGCGGCGCAGATGCTCGTGACCGCGCGGATCGCCGTAGCTGAGCAGCTTGCGGCCGTGGCGCAAGAGGGCACGACGAAAGCCGCGCGCCAAGGCTTCCGCAGGCAAGAGCCGCACGTCCGGCACGCCGCGGAACATCATGAGAGCGGACCGCGGATCAGGCGGGACCATCGGTGGCGGCGGCAGCGGAGGTGCCAGCGCATAGCTTGGCGCGCCTAAAGGCTTTGAACCGGAAGCGGCGCGCAGCGGCACCTTTGCCCGTTCAGCGACAAACGTGCCTCCGCCGCGCCGTGTGCACACCAGTCCCTGGGCGATGAGCTCCTGATAGCTTGCGATGATTGTGTTGCGGTTCACGCGCAGTCGGGTGGCAAGCGCGCGTGTACCTGGCAACACGTCACCGGGTTTGAGCCGACCGGTGCGAATGTCGTCGGCGAGGGCGTTCGATAGTTGCAAAAACAACGGCGAGCCGCGACGCGAAACCAACGCCAACGTCAAGAGCTCCCACTTTCGCATCGTCGTAATCGTACTGGTCTAGCCGCGATCGCAGAAGAGGATCTTCAGCCGAATCGCCGGGGCCGCTATCTGGAGGCTAGCTTTTCTGGGAGGATTTCATGCGCGCACTCGTCATTTTGTTCGTCGCTGTGTCTTTCGGTTGCGGAAGCGAGATGCCTGCTCCAGGGCAGGCCGGCCCGGCTGAGAAGCCGGGCGAAGCGGAGCTCGCCTCCGCCGAGGGTCGCAGCGACTGCGGCAATCCCAACCCCATGCTCTTCGAAGTAGACGCGCGCCCCTATGGCCGGAGCATCGTGCGGTGGACAGAGCTCCTCTGGGATTACATCTACGAGATACCCATGGACATCAACCCGTTCTTCGACCCGACTGGGGCCGATTGCGGGGTGGACCAGAAGGGGCCGGTCTGGTTCCTGCCCTCCATCCCCGGGGCTGCGCTCGGTTACAACGTCGTGCGGAGCTGCACCATTCCGCGAGACCGTGCCATCCTGTTCCAACTCGCCACCGCAGACAACGACTACCCCTGCCCCGACCCGACGTTCCAGCCGGCGCCCGGCCAGTCGCTTTATGACTTTCTCATCGAGGCCATCTCGCCCATCATCGACAACGAGCCACCTTTCACCATCACGCTCGACGGGGTCGAGATTGTGAACCCGCGCAAATACCGTTTCACCTCGGAGCACCTTTTCTACATCAAGGGTGACCTGAGCTTGCAGGCGAACTTCGATAACTGCATCACAGGGAAGCGCCAGCCCGCCGTGTCGGATGGCTTCTTCTTCATGTTCAAGCCGCTTCCGCCGGGAGAGCACACCATCGCCGCCACCGGCCTCAACCGGCAGACGGGCCTCACGATGACACTGACGGAGCATCTGACGATTCGATAGTCGCAAACACTTTGAAAGCGCTGGAAACGTTCGGTCCGGAATTCATTCCGAAGGCCGACCACGCCAGCGAATTGGCTGGGCTAGTTCCCCCATCGGGGGAACTAGAGCGGCGGAAGGATTCCAACCCGCGACTCCGAGCTTGGGAAGCTGGCCCGTGGCTCTCGAACGTACACACAGGGTCTTGTCCTGGTAAGGGAGGGGTCCGCCTGGTTCAACGCCCGAAGGGCCGTCCGTTCCAGCCAGGGGGACGACTGGTGTATCTGAAATTGTTGCCTGTCGCGCGTCTTGAACCCTCCGGTTTAGCATCGCCGGATGCCCGCGCATCCTCCCTTCATCGTCTCGTCCGCCGCCATCGCCGAGAAGCGGCTATCCCGACAGCGCCGAGGACATGGCGCCCTCGCGCGCCATTGGCCGCGCCGCCGGGCTGCTGAGGGTGGGCATTCACCTTGTCCGGCTGCTACCCGGCACGCGTACCCCGTATCCTCACGCGGAGTCGACGGAGGAGGAGTTCGTGTACGTGATCGACGGAGAGGTAGACGCGTGGATCGACGGCGAGCTCGATCGCATGCGGGCTGGGGACATCGCGGCGTTCCCAGCGGGTACCGGAATCTGCCACACGTTCATCAACGACGGCGAGCGCGACGCGCTGCTCCTTTCAGGCGGCGAGACGGACAAGGCCGAGAACCGCATCCACTATCCGCTCCATCCCGGACGCCGGAACGACATGCCGTGGAGCCGCTGGTGGGACGACGTTCCAGCGCGGCCCCAGGGCGCCCACGACGGCAACCCGCGTGCGCGCTGAGCTCAAGCAGGGGCAGCGCTCACTCGCTGAAGGCTCAAGCGCTGCGAGGTGCCGTCCCACCGGACCATGATCGTGGACGCCATCGAGCGACATCTGCCGGGATGCCCGGCGATTTCTACGTCCGAGCCGAGTGTGGTGATGGAGCGCATCAGGCGGTCGAAAGTGAATTGCTGAAGGCTTCCGGGGACGATGTCGGAAACCCTGGGGTGGTCCGTCCCGAGGATGGCAGCCTGAACCTGGGTCAGCGCGCGAGCCTCGATAAGGTCAACGATGCGGAGGGCCAAGTGAGCCTTCACGAGGGCAACCTCTGGGTCTGAAACGCCGATGTCGGCAAAGACTTGCCAGTGGCTCGTGTCGTCTTCGTCGTTTCACGCTCGCCCTTGCCGTCCATGGGGTTCTGGTGGCTCTCGAGACCGGCGCGACGCTACGCTGCTGCTGTGCGCTTGACACCGGGGACTCGCGTCGGCCCTTACGAAGTGGTGGCGCTGCTCGGGGCAGGGGGCATGGCCGAGGTTTACCGGGCCAGGGATGGCCGGCTGGCGCGAGACGTCGCGATCAAGGTCATGTCCGACGTCCTAAGCGCCGACGGGCCGCTCCTAGAACGGTTCGAGCGCGAGGCGAAGCTAGCTGGTTCGTTGAGCCACCCAAACGTGGTGGCCCTCTACGACGTTGGCCTTCACGACGGGAAGCCTTACTTCGTCACCGAGCTCCTCCAGGGCGACTCGCTGCGCGAGCGTCTCGCCAAGGGCCCGATTCCGCTCGCTCTGGCGCTCGACTGGGCGGCGCAGATGGCGCAGGGCCTGGCAGCAGCGCACGAGCGGGGGATCGTCCACCGGGACCTGAAGCCCGAAAACGTCTTCATCACCCGCGACGGGCACGTCAAGGTCATCGATTTCGGAATCGCCAAGCTGGTCGAAGCTGTCCGTGAAGCAGCGCCTCACGGGCTGATGGACGCGACGGTGTCGCCCTCGGGGGCGCACACCGGAACAGGAATGGTGCTGGGGACCCCGGGCTACATGTCGCCCGAGCAGGTGCGAGGCGATCCGGTCGACGCCCGGACGGACTTCTTTAGTCTGGGCGCGGTGCTCTACGAGATGCTGTGCAGCAGGCGGGCCTTCCTGGCGGGTCCCATCGTGGAGAGCGGGTACGCCATCCTCCATGCCGACCCCGAGCCATTGCCCGTCACTGTTCCCGCGGCGGTTGCACAGGTCGTGCAGCGGTGCCTGGAGAAGGACCCGGCCCGAAGGTTCCACTCGGCGCGTGACCTGGCCTTCCACCTAGACCTGCTGCGGTCACCCACGGGTGCCGTGACGCCGGTGACGGCTCGTGCCTTGGGGCCCGCCCGGGAGAGAAGGTGGCCGCGCTGGCTGACACCCATAATCGGGATCGTGGCCGCGCTCGGCGTGGCCTTCGCGACCTTCGTCGTGGGTCGCGACAGCCGGCCACCCATGCCCTCGGTCGAGCTGATGACGTTTCGCTGGGGAAGGATCTCGGCTGGTCGCTTCAACCCCGAAGGACGGGTGGTCTTCAGCGCGGCATGGAGCGGGCAATCGCTCGAGGTCTTCGCGCGACCGCCCGGCAGCGACGATGCGCAACCTCTAGGCCTTCAGGACGCGGCGCTCCTCGGCGTCTCGGGAAATGGGGAGCTGGCGGTTCTGCTGCATCCTCGGCTGATCGAGGGTGTGGAGCGGGGGACTCTGGCGGTCGCCCCGGCCTCCGGGGGAGCGGCCCGGGAGATGGCAGAGAACGTCGAGTACGCAGATTGGTCACTGACGGGTGAGCTGGCCGTGGTGCGGGTCATCGGCGGCAAACGCCAGCTCGAGTATCCGCTGGGAACGCCCGTCTTCGAGACTGCCGGATGGATCCTGAACCCGCGCATCTCTCCAGCGGGAGACGCCGTGGCTTTCCTTCACGGTCAGCTCTCGCTGCCCCAGGAGGCTCTCGTGGTGGATCGGCGCGGCCAGGTGCGCGCGCTGGCTTCCCTGGGTGGCCGGGGGGGTGGGACGGGGCTGGCCTGGACGCCGAGCGGCAAGGAGGTGTGGGTCTCGACGACCAACGCCATCTGGGCCAGTGGACTGTCGGGCGCCTGGAAGCTCGTTTACCAGGGCGTTTACGAGATGCGACTCGAGGATATTTCTCGGACTGGCACAGTCCTCGTCGACGCCCAGGATTCCCGGCGCGACCTCATTCTTGTTCCACGGGACGGCCAGCACGAGCGCCAGCTTTCCTGGACTGACAGGACCGACCTCGGCGCGCTGTCCGACGATGGGCGACAGGTCGTGTTCACTGGATATTCCAACCAACAGGTGTTCACATTCATCGAGCCGACCGGCGGCTCTCCCCCGCTGAAGCTTGGTCCGGGGTATGCGCTCGCTCTGTCCGATGACGGGAAATGGGTGCTGTCCCGTCCCGCCGACTACCGGGAGGCCCTGTCACTTCTGCCCGTTGGTCCAGGCGCCGCGAGGACGGTCTCGGTCGTCGGGCTGGACGTTTCCGGTGCGCGGTGGTTTCACGATGGCAAGCGCATCGTCTTCTCCGGTCGAGCAATGCAGGAGAAGCAGTCCCGGCTCTACAGCGTGGCTCTCGACAACGGAGCGCCGAAGCGCATCTCCGAGGCAGCGGTCAACCCGTACTACCTCGAGGTGTCAAACGACGACCGGTTCGTGGCAGCGCGCGATCTCGAAGGCATCGTGACGCTCTTTTCCGTCGAAGGAGGTGCACCCGTCCCACTGCCGGAACTTGGCAAGGATGTGGTGCCTGCCGGATGGACAGCGGACGGTCAGCTCTGGGTGCGCTTTCGAGACGTTCCCAGTCGCATGCTCCGGTACGACATCCGAAGTCGGCGTCCGGTCGAGGAACGCACCGTCTCGCCGAGCGACCCGACCGGAGTCTCGCGCATCCCCACCATTCGCATCACGCCCGATGGCCGGACGGTGGCCTTCGACTACGAGCGGACGCTCAGCTATCTCTACTTGCTGGAAGGATTGTCTTCGGCCGGGCGGTAGACGAGCGGCCGGCTACCAGGTCTTGGCACCGCCGCCGCTCGCCGACCTTCGCATTCCGGCGTCCGGGGAAGCTGCAGCGGATCCACCATCCCGCACCCTGTCCTTCTTCGCCGCAGTCTGCGCATCGGCGGCGGACACGCAGCCGGAAGTGGTGGCGACCGCGGCACCTCCCAGCACCAGCACCTGAAAGAGCTTCTTGAAGAGCATGGTTCCTCCCGGAGCTACCGACCAATGACGGAGACTAGACGATCGCGAAGGTCCTTGCACCAAGAGGTGATACCGTTCGAAATCGCTCGCCATGATTCAAATCGCAGTGATCAACGAATCGACCGCCATCTCCGACGCCGAAGTCCAGGCCATGATCCCGGCGTTCGAAACGCAGTGGAACCGGGATCTGGCGCCCATCTGGACAGTCGACCAGGCCCAGTTCACCTGGACTCCGAAGACCGAGCAGCCGCCGGCGACGAGCTGGTGGGTGGTCTTCCTGGACGACACCGATCAGGGCACGGACCTCGCCTACCACGACCTCACGAGCACGGGACTGCCGCTGGCCAAAGTCTTCGTGAAGACTATCCTGGCGGACAGTTCGATCGTCAGCGTCAAGGCCACCCACGAGATCTGCGAGATGGCGGTGGATCCGAAGAACAAGTTCGCTGCGCAGCATCCGGACGGGACGTTCTGGGCTTGCGAGATTTGTGATCCGGTGGATTCTGACGAGTACGGATACGAGATCAGCGGCGTGCGCGTTTCGGACTTCGTGACCCCGGCGTGGTTCGGAGCGAAGGACGCGACCGGTCTGTTCGACTTCCAGAAGCACGTCACCTCCGCGTTCGAGGTGCTGGCGGGCGGCTACGCGCAAAAAATGGCGCCGCAGTTCCTGCTCGCAATTGCGCAGGAGACAGGCTGGACTCAGATCAACGGCGCGAAGGCAGTGATGAAGAAGCACGTCGTCCGGGCGCCTGCAGGTTCGCGTCGACATCGCCGCCTACGGCCGCCGCAAAACGGTCAGCCGAGCGATTCGCATGCGTCCCGAAATCCCAGGCGCGGGAAGCCGCCCACCACGATCTGATGCTCCTTCCTCAGACGTCCCGGCTGTCGTGTCTAATCAGTGACGGTCGGCTGCAGGTACATCCGGCCCCCAAGCTTGAACCGCGGTGGGGAGTTCGAGGGCGGAAATCGAAACAGGAGGACTGCCGCATCCGGGACGGTTTCTCCAGAGGAGCAAACAAGAGCGGCGGAAGGGGATTCCCCGAGCGTGGGAAGCTGGCCCGCGATTCTAGAAGTTACACACGGGGTATTGGCACTACCCAAGTCATCGGTCGAGGCCTCACGACCGGGCTCCCAGAGCCCCCGAACGGTAAGTTCGGGATGATGTTCGAGGAGGACGTTACGACCTGTGCGCTGCTCCGATGCCGCCCGGAATTCGTCCAGTGCCTCCAAATGCGGCTGGTGGTGCGACCGTTGCGCGCCGGCGGCGTTCCGCTTCTCGCAACGGTAGCCCGATGACACGAGCGCTCCCGGTCAGAGGGCTAGTCCCCGGTCTTGGGCGCCAACATTTCGAAAGCGGAGCGGGCCGCGCCCTCCCTGACAAAGGCCGACGCGTTTGCACCGCTGGGTGACTTACCATTGGCGGTTGTGACGCACGGGATACCCTTCCCCGGCCCCTTCGCGGTATTGGAGAAATCCTGGGGCCAAGGACAAGCCAAGTTGGCAGCCCTTTCTACCGACAGCGTGCTGCTCGTTGCTGACCGAGCGAACCACATGGTGCAGCACGACCAGCCGGAGGTCGTGATCGAGGCGATTCGCAGCGTCGTCGCCCGCGCCCGGAGCCGAGCGGCGGCTCCACTCGACAAGAAGAGAGATGAGTCCGCCGAGTCCGCAGGAGCTCCTCCGAGGGCTTAGGGCGAAGCTCGGCCAAGATTCTCCGGAGCGGCAGCGCGCGGGCTCGCCCTTCCCCAGGTCGCCTTGCTTCCTTGCGTGCAGCTTTCGAGCCAAGAGCGACGTGCAATCCCCGAGACGTGAGCCGCCTATCGGTCACTCGGTCCAGCCCCAGGCATTGAGAAGAAGAAGACGGGTAGTAGGTCTCGTGCCCCGCGCCGAGCACCGCGCCATGGCGCTCTGCCCCCAAGGGAGAGAATTCGTTTGAGGCGCCTCTTCTGCGTGCGGAAACTCAGGTAACGGAAGCAGATGCAAGTTCCCGAGAACTCCCCGGGGCGTACTTGCCCCGGCGCCCTGGGGAACTATCTTTCTAAGAGTTGCGGACCGCCCTGTTGGGGCATTCCTTTCCAGCACGAAGTCAGGATCGAGAGAACGATGCGAATTCGAGAGATCATGAACAAGCCGGTGGTGACTTGCCGACCCAGCGACACTCTCAGTGTCGCTGCCCAGGCGATGTGGGAGCACGACTGCGGGGCCATACCAGTCGCGGGCGATGATGGGCGGCTCGTCGGCATCATAACCGACCGAGACATCTGCATGGCGACCTACACCAAAAATAGAGCTCCTCAGACGATCTCGGTTGCGGACGTGATGACGAAGCGAGTGACGTCCTGCCAGGCCGACGAATCCGCCGACGTCGCCGAGGGCATGATGCGCGATAAACAGATCCGGCGAGTACCGATTGTAGATAACGACCACCGTCTGATTGGGATACTCTCGCAGAGCGACTTGGCTCGAAATGCCGCTTCAGCTCCCAGGCGGAACAGCGTCGAGAAGGATTTCATTCACACGATGGCGGCGATCTCTCAGCCGCGACTAAGCGATTGAAATGTCGCCGCCGGCGAAGCTTCAGACGCGTCTGTCTGAAACGCTGTGAAGTGCCATCGCCGATTGCCTGGGAAGTTCTACAGTGAAGATGCATCCACTACCTGACTGATTAACAACATGAATTTCTCCGTCGTTGGCCCGGGCCCCCCGCTGACAGATATCGAGCCCCAAGCCTAATCCGGTGCGATCGGCGCTTTTCTGCTCGAAAGGATGGAAAAGCTTATCTATTTGTTCCACCGGAAGTCCTCCGCACTTGTCTTCTACGTCGATGCGGACACGATCGTTCGTTGCTTGTACGCGTAGGGAAACACGGGTGCCAGAGCGGGTAAACTTGAATGCGTTCTGCAACAGGTTCGCCAAGACCGATGTCAGGATTTGTCGGTCCGCATACACCGTCACATCTCTGGTAATCGACGTAACTGAGAACTGGAGCCCTCGAACGTTCGCATCCAGCGTGGCGGCGACCTCGACATCTTCGATGAAGTCAGCCACTACAACAGTTTCTCGATGGAGAATGCCCGCTCCGAGGCGCACTTCAGCGAGTTCCCGATCCAGGAGATTGCGAAGCCCTCCGAGGCTCCGAGCGAGCACTGCGCCGGTACTCCCGCCCACGCCCACGCTGCCTGTCTTGAGCACGTCAAACGCCAGAAGCGAGGTATTCAGTAGGTTGCGCAGCTCGTGCGAAAGGCGACCCAGGCGCTCCGTTCCTTCATGCTCGCGCAACCGGCCGTACTCGGTTACCGCGCCTGCGATGGCATCGTCGAGGCACAGGTTGAGCAACTTGAACTCTCTTAGTGTAAGGACCGCGGACTTCTCATCAGCCAGTTCCGTGATCGTCTGACAAATGCCGCCGTAGTCGTGAACTACCTGGGCTATGGTGAAGCCTCTGCCCAGAAGCTCGCTGCCGTGTTTCGCGCCACTGTCGCTGATCGCGGAATTCGGGCCCAGAGCGAGTCGCAATGTGTCGGCGAGCTGATCTAGGAACAACGGAACGCCGTATTGAAGTTCCAAGTCCGTGGGGCAGGGCACTGGACGCATGGCAATCTTCGCCCTGCACCGGGCGATGATCTCCTCACGATTCGCGGTAACAAACTCGTGTAGCATGCTCCAGTTCGTCTCCAAGAAAAGCAGTATCACCTTCTGAACTCCGCCAACAGAGGGGACGAGGAGATGCCTAGACCCTCTCCCAGGGGGATACTGCAGTGTGTCGACGAGGTGACGCGCGAGCGCGGAGGATCACGGACCTTCGCCGCTTTCGTTCAAGCCCTCGGAAGTGAGAAGAACCCCAGTTTTCCGGGGCTTTCGAGGGAGTCGCGAACGGCGACGAGGACCCGTCAGCCATCGCTTGACTTCTACGGAGCGGCGGAAGGGGTTCGAACCCTCGACGCCGAGCTTGGGAAGCTGGCCCGGGCTCTTGAACGTACACACGGGGTCTTGGCACTACCCTTCGCCATCCGTGGAGACCTCAGGACGCGTCCCAGAAGCTCCCACCTAGCGGTACGTTCGGAAGGACGTTCCGTTCGAACTCTACACAGAGCGTTCGAGTCCGTTCGGGTACCGGCTCTAGGAAGCGCCCGCGCATCTGCTGCCACAATTTTTTTCCCAGTCATGGTGCACGAAATCAGGGCGAGCAACGACTATCAGAAGCCTCCAAACGCCCATATCCGCTACACCCTCATCGAGATAACCTGAGCCTCAAAAAAAAGCGCGGTCAGCCAAGCCTTTCGCGGCTACCGGAGGGGTACATGAATAGCAAGTCGTTCGGATGGACGCTCGGTTTCGCGGCCCTTGCGATTTCGCTGTCGAGCTGCCGGAAGGGCCCAACAGCGGCAGAGATGGCAGCGGCCGACGCGAACGCTCACGTCGCCGCCGAAGCAAAGGCTGCTGAAGGGAAAGCAGCCGAAGCACTGGCGAAGGAAAAGGACGCGCAGGCGATCGGTATCGACGCTTACATCTACGCCTATCCCCTGATCACCATGGAATTGACGCGGCAAGTGTTCACGAATGTACCCACCGCTGCGGGCAGCAAGGCCCCGATGGGACAGTTCGCCAAGCTCCGAGGCTACCCGCCCATCGATGACCACGTGGTGCCGGCGCCGAACACGGACACGCTCTACGCCCTTGCGTGGCTTGACGTCTCCAAGGAGCCCTGGATTGTCAGCGCGCCTGACATGAAGGGCCGCTACTTCCTTCTGCCAGTGCTGGATGCCTGGACCACCGTGTTGGCCGATCCGGGGAAGCGAACGACGGGCCCCCGTTCGCAGAAGTTCGCCATCACCGGCCCGGGTTGGAGCGGGACCCTTCCTGCCGGCGTCACCGAATACAAGTCGGCAACCGGCATGGTGTGGCTCCTCGGTCAGATTTACTGCACGGGCACGCCCGAGGATTACGCAGCTGTGCATGCGTTGCAGGACAAGATCATAGCGATGCCGCTGTCTGCTTATGGCAAGCCCTACACGCCGGTTCCGGAAACCGTGAATCTGAGCGTGGATATGAAGACCGCGGTGCGCGATCAGGTCAGCGCAATGGATGCGAGTTCATATTTCAAGCTGTTCGCGCAACTCCTCAAGAGCAACCCGCCGACCGTGCAGGATGCCCCGATGGTGGCGAAGCTCGCAAACATCGGCATCGTCCCCGGGCAGGACTTCGATGCGTCTAAGCTCGACCCCGCCGTCGCGAAGGGCCTCACGGGCGTTCCAAAGCTGGCGCAGGACATAATCAACGGTTGGGTAAAGGGGGGAATCGCCGCCGGTGATGCGAGTTTGGCGAACGGTTGGTTCTTCACAACGAAGACCGGCAGCTACGGAACCAACTACCGCATTCGGGCGCTCGTCGCGGCGATAGGCCTAGGCGCGAACCTCCCGCAGGATGCCGTCTACGCAACGTCGGAAGGACCGGACGATCTCAAGAAATACAACGGCGAGAATAAATATGTCATGCGCTTCAAGAAGGGCGAGACGCCTCCGGTCAACGCCTTTTGGTCGCTCACCATGTACGACGCCCACTACTTCTTGGTACCGAATCCGTTGAACCGCTACACACTCAGCCAGCGCAACACGTTCAAGGCCAATGCCGACGGCTCGGTCGACCTGTCCCTCCAGAATGAGTCGCCCGGTAAGGACAAGGAGCAGAACTGGCTACCCACGCCAAAGGGCAAGTTTATCTTGATGCTCCGGCTGTACTGGCCGAAGGACAAACCGCCCTCAATTCTCGACGCCACGTGGACGATTCCGCCCGCGCAAGAAGTGTCCCAGTAAGGCACTCGATTGGTGCGGTTTACGGTGGGGAAGGTAACGAAGCTGTTGCGGGGGTCATTCGGGCGACGGTCTCCGGCCTTATCGAGCGCGGGGACCTGCCGCGCGTCGCCGTGAGTAACGCCATCGGGGTGCGATGCGAGGACGTGGAGGAGCTTCTAAAGGCCATCTCGGCGTGCCAGGCCTCGTCACCTCTCAGGGGCGTCTTCCCGTCATGCTGATTTCCCCAGGCGCCAGGATGCCGGCCCTAGGCGCGCTGAAGTTGCGCCGGCCTGCGCGTGGGCGATCCGCTGCGCCCGGATCCTCGCGGAGATCGAGGAAGCCGAGACCGAGGTGACGCGAGGCCGCGATCGGGTCGTTGGCCTTCTCCGGATCACTTCGACGTTCGCGTTCGGGCGGCGGCGGCTGGCGCCGCTCCTACTCGAGCTCCAGGTACAACACCCCGAGATGAAGGTCGAACTCGAGGTATCCGACAGCGTCGTCAACCTGCTGGAGGGCGCCTACGACATGGCGATCCGCTTCGGTGCGCTGGCCGACTCCAGGCTCGTCGCGCGAACCTTGGTGCCGGACTTTCGAGTGATCTGCGCGGCGCCCAGCTATCTCGACAGGCGCGGTCGCCCGCACGGGGTCGAAGACCTGCTATCGCACGATTGCATCCTCTATGGCGCACCGCCGCTCGACCACTGGACATTCGTCGACGGAAGGGCGGTTCATATGAAAGCGACGTTGACGACCAACGACGGCGAGCTGGCCCATGTTTGGGCGCTTCAGGGCGGGGGTCTGGTGTTGAAGTCGTTCTGGGATGTGCACGAAGACATCGAGGCAGGCCGACTCGAGGTGGTCTTGCCACGCGTACGGCTCCCGGCCTCGGCGATTCACGCCGTCTACCCGCACAGCCGCCTCGTCGCCTCGAAGGTTCGGCTCTGCGTGGAGTTCTTGCGGGCCAAGTTGCAACGCCAATGGGCTGCCTGGCGTCCCGACACTATCGAGAGCGAGCAACGAAGGTGATCATGCGATCGCGTCGTCGGTCTCGAGAGACAAGCAACGATCGCGGCTGCCAATTCGGCGGGCGCACCGGCGCTGCCATATCGAGAGCGGCGTACACCCGAATGCGTCGTGGATTGTACAGATCCAAGCGGCCGCGCGCTCGACGGCTCCTTGGGCTCGCGCAAGGATGTTCGCCGCGTCTCCGAAGTCGTCGAAGCCTTCCTGAAGTCGGCGCCCATACACATTTGTCGTCATAAGATGTTCCTGGCTTCGTCGTGTCGGTCGTCTGGCGGTATGAGCCCCGCTCCAGAGGAGACCCGGTTTGGTTTAGGGGACGTCACCGACGGACGCTGTGTGACGCTGCGAGGACCGGACCCGGTTGTTTTAGTTTAGAAGAGGTTCATTGGGGCCTCTCTGCTAGGGCTTTGCGCCACCGAACCGAAGCCACCTCTTACTTCCACGAAGAATTCGGGCGGCGCCTTGCGGTCGAAGCGATGTGGACTTATCAAGCCTGTGGGTGGAGAAGCGCGCCACGCGGTTAGGCCACCCCATCGCGTTAGTTCTATCGCAGGGAGTTTCGAATGCTTTCCGCGTTTTGCTCGCTCGCTCTGGCCACCTTGGTCGCCGACTCCGCCGGAACAACTGACGACACGAAGCTGACCAACGGAAGACCGCTCGCGTCGCAACCTGCGGCTACTCCTGACGCTGCGACGACGGAAGGGTTCCGTATGATTGCTTTGATGAGCAACTCGTTCCAGCTGCAGGCAAGCGAGCTTGCGGCAACCCGTGCCCATGACCCGACCGTGCGGCGTTACGCGCAAGAAATGATCCCGATCCACGAACGGAGTACATCGAAGCTCACGACAGGGCCCGCGGGCGGCTCTGACCAGTCCGACGTTGCGGTCGTTACGGCAGCCGCCAAGGGCGTGCGTGCTCCGCTCGACGCGAGTCTGCAGGGATTGCTGGATGAGCTGATTGCCGCGCCGCCGGGTCCGGCTTTCGATACCGCGTTCGGCGCTACCCAGGTCAAGGCGCACCGCATGGTGATCGAAGCGTATGAGACCTACCTGCGGACCGGAACCAACCCGGCGGTGAAAGCATTCGTCTCAGAATCGTTGCCGATGATGAAGGACAACGCCGTCCGCGCCGCCGCACTGCCAGGTGGGACTCCCGGCCGCTGACGGCGCGACCAGGGAGCGCCCGCTCGACGATGTCTGCTCCTTGCCCCGCTCCGGGGCACCCGCAAGACAATGGTCCCATGACCGCGCCTAAGATGGGCATCCTTGACGACAGCGCGCCATGGGGAAGACTAGCGGGGCGCAGTGAATGCCGGAACGGTCTCCAGGCCAGGCGGCCCGGTTGCGGCGACAGGCGAACATGGTTATACTTTTGGTATGAAGACAGCAATTTCATTGCCGGACGGCATCTTCCGCGAGGCCGAGCGCCTGGCAAAGCGGCTGAAGAAGTCCCGCAGCGCACTCTACCAGGAGGCGGTCGCCGAGTACGTGGCCCGACACGAGCCGGAGGCGATCACGGAGGCCATGAACGAGGTGGCTGCCCAGATGGACACCAGGCTGGACTCGTTCTCGTCGAATGCTGCGCGTCAGGTGCTGGAACGATCTGAGTGGTAATCGCGCAGGGGGACGTCTGCTGGGCCGAGCTGCCCGAGCCCGTGGGGTCCGGACCGGGATTCCGGCGGCCCGCCTTGGTCGTGCAGGGTGATTCACTCAACCGGAGCCGCCTCGCAACCGTCGTCTGTATCCCGCTGACGAGCAATCTCAACTGGGCGAACGCGCCAGGAAACGTTCTCCTTCCTGCGCGAAGCTCCGGCCTGTCGAAGGAGTCGGTTGCCAACGTCTCGCAAATCGTCACGGTTGATCGCGAGCTTCTCACGGAGCGGGTCGGCCGCGTTTCCAAGAAGCAGCTGGAACTCGTGTTGGCGGGAGTGGACATCGTGCTGGGGCGGTAACTTCGGAGCGAGCCCCGAGGTCGCTCGACCACACAAGCACTTGAGCGGCGGGGCGAACCGTCGACCCCAGGCTTGGGGAAGCTGGCCTGGGCTCCTGAATGTACTCGCTGGGTCTTGGCACTACCCTTCGCGAATCGGAAGGGAATTTTGTCAGCGCGCTCTGCTGCTGCCTGGGGAGCGGGCGGTAGCCGGGACGATGCGATAGTCGCGCTGGAAGACCAGGTTGTGCAATTCGGCGGCGGCGATCGCCCGTAGCGTGGGGAGCTCGACCGTGGCGTCGGCGTCGCTGAAGATGTTGAGGGGCCAGTCGCCTACGGTCCCGCCGCGAAGGTGGGGGTGGTGGAAGCCGTGCGCGTAGAAAGCCTGCAGGGTGATTGGTTGGATGCCTGCCTGCTTCTGCTCGGGCCAGCCGAGCGTCCAGGTCGCCGCGACCCCGCCCAACGGCGATGTGGTGACGCCGGTAGCAGCGATGGTGCCGGTGCCGAGCAGCAGGGCGTCGTTCATCTCGGCGAGGGCCTGTCGGGCGTAGGGGTCGAGGTAGCCGACGGCGGAGGCGAAGAGGCGTTCCTTGTCGGCCCGGGTGACCGCGCCGTCGCCGTGGGTGCCGTCGCGCAGGTCGGCGAAGTGCCGCAGCAGCCCTCTCAGGTGTGCCGGCGCCTGGTTGCTGTGAAGTGCGGTGGTCATGAAGTTCACTTTCTAGCCCGAGTCTACCGATCAAGGTGAGGCTGCTCGTGCGAGAGAGGAAGGCACTGTCGCCACTGGACAGAAAGGGCACCACTTTCAGCGGAATCACTGGGGACCAGGGACCTGTCCTTGCCGAGAACTCCATCCGGCCCAGTTTCCCGTTCGGCCGAAGGGTCACCCCCTTGCACTTCCTCGCGCAGGTTCCCGCCCGTATGGAAACTCGACCACGGAACCAAGCTCGGGCTCTTGGATCCCCGGGAGGTCCGGGACATCGCTCGACAAGGAGAGGTGGCAACGTCTCGTCCGCGTTGCTGGTGCTCGTCCGCGTAGTGGTCGCAACGGTGTTGCCGGCGCCTTATATTCGTTTCATGAGCACAGTCAGTCTGGAAGTCTTCGCCGACTACGTGTGACCGTGGTGTTATCTCAGTACGGTCCGTACTGAACGGTTGGTAAAGGCGTATGACGTGCGCCCGGCGCACGTGCAGTTTCCGCTGCATCCCGACACGCCGTCTGGCGGCATCGCGCTGGCGGAACTGTTCGCAGGGCGCGGGCTCGACCTGAATGCGATGCACGCGCGCATGAAGTCGCTCATGGATGCCGAGGGGCTGCCGTATGCGCGGCGCGAGCGCACGTACAACTCGCGGCTCGCGCAGGAGCTCGGCAAGTGGGGTGAGGCTGCGGGCCGGCCGGCGATTCACGATGCGCTCTACCGCGCCTATTTCGTCGACGGTGCCGATATCGGCACCGTCGACGTGTTGGCGGGGCTCGCCGAGCGTGTGGGCCTGCCCGCAGACGAGGCGCGGCGCGTCTTGAGCGAGCGCGCATTTCGCGCGGCGGTCGATCGCGATTGGGCGCACGCGCGCGCCCTCGGCGTCACCGGCGTCCCGACCTTCGTCGCCGGCGGCCGCGCAGTCGTCGGCGCCCAGCCGTACGAAGCGCTGGAGCGGCTGGTCCAACTCGCCGGCGCCGACCGGCGCTGACGGCTCCGACGAATGCTCACGGCCGGCGGCCGCTGCGGAAATGGCGGCGATAGTCGCTCGGGATTCGCCGACCGCGCGCGCCAGGAGCACGCGCACGTGCGGTGGCAGAATCGGTTCGAGAATCAAGCGGTCGGCAGGTGATCGGCAATCGCGACCGGCCATTTAGACTCGGCACGTGTCTTGCCATCATGTATCTTGACGGCCTGCGACGACGTGCGGCGCATTTTTGGGATCTATCAACGGCACCGGGTTCGACGGGTTCTGTAGCTTGGGCAGTTGACCTCGAGGACTCGCTCTCCCCTTCGCCGGCGCGCGGCAGCGGGTCACGCCCAGCTCGCGAGCAGCGCACCGACGGGAATGATCGAGAGCGCCCGGTACCCGTTCTTGACGATGAACATCTGGAGCGGCCTGGACTACGAGAAGGTCAGCATCAGTGTGACCGTCGCGAAGGAGTCGAGCCAGCACCCGAAGTCGACCCGACCGGCTGAGGCCCGGGGGAGCCGGGACCGTCTGAGAAAATCCAGCGATCCTGAGGTTGTTCTACAGAGCGGCGGAAGGGATTCGAACCCTCGACCCCGAGCTTGGGAAGCTGGCCCCAGGCTCCTGAACGTCACCACGGCGTCTCGGCCGTACCTCGCCAGCCGTCGAGACCTCAGGGAAGGGCTTAAAGAGGCTCCCAACCGCACGTTCGGAACGACGTTCGGGGAGGGCGTTCCGATGTGCGCGTCCGAGGTGGCGTTCGGACCCTTCGGCATCTGGGTACGGTTACCGATCGGGCCGGGCTACGAAAGCTCGTCGTCTGCGGGTGTCCTCGCAACGGAAAAGGAGCGGCCAATCATCCTACAGCGAGCCTTAAGCAGAGTCTCTCCGCGCCCGGCCGATGCGAGTGCCGTCGCATTTCGTCTTGAGATGGCTGTTGCTCGGTGGCGTTCCGAGGCGGCTCACTCGCTTCGGGGCCGCACCCAGCGCTGCGCGTCCAGGGGCAGGAACTCGGGCACCATGGCCACCCGAGCCGACCCCGGCTCAGACGCAAGAAACGCAGTGGCCCCCGGGCACGCGGCGCTCGGAAGGCGGACAGCGCGCTCGCTACGGGGCGGAGACAGCCGGCGGTGCAGCCAAGGGCAGCATCAGCCGGCTTGCATGGGCGCCGTCGTGAAAGATGCGAATGAGGGCCGTCCGCGCGTCCTTCAGCGTCTCGTACCCCATGCGCCCGCCGCTGTTGTAATTCTTTTGGTAGTTGGGCGAGTTGAGGGGCGCCACGGTGAGACGGAGCCGCGCTCCGGCCGGAATCCGCCGCGCCGTCCAGAGAAACTCGAACGGAATCTCGACCACCTCCTCGGGCTTGAGGAGCTCCTGCTGGAACGGGCCGTGGCGGAAGCGCGCGCGCCGGATGTCCTCGCCCAGGTGCACCGCCGAGCCGTCGGGAAACACCACCAAGAGCTGCGCCCAGAGGTCGAAGTCGGGGGCGTCGGCCTGGACGATGAGGGTGAGGCGAATGTGGCCTGCCACCTCCGTGTCCCTCTTGAATGGTTCGGAATGAAAGTTGAGGGCGCGCTTCTGGAATGCGCGGAATTGGCTCGTGAGGTCCTCGGCACTGGCGTTCTTGGCCGCCTCCAATTCCGGCAGCTCACGCGGGTCGCTGACGAGCATCGCCGGAGGCTCGGCTGATGGCGGCTTCGGTAGCAGCCGCCCGGAATGGAAAACGTCCTCGGGCGTGCCTTCCGGGGCCGACAAGAAGAAGGTTTCCTCCTTGCCCGAGGACGCGGTCTCGAGGCTGGCGGCATAGCGCCACTCGTCTGCGCCCATCATGAAATACGAAACGCGGTTGCGGAGGAGGGTCGGCTGCGGCCCGCGTCCCAGCACCCAGTCGTAGAAGTCCGCGTGCAGCTTCGTCATGTCCAGGACGGCGGCGTCGGCCACGGCGAGTCCGTCGGTTTCCTTGCTCGGTTTCTGGGAGCCGCCGTGGTTCCACGGGCCGATGACGAGGAAGTGGCGGCGCACCGCTGCGACCGGCGCGTGGCCAACGTAGCCGCGGTAGTAGCGAAGCGTGCCCGGCTGGTCGTCGTCGAAGAAGCCCGTCACAGTGAGGATGGGGAAGTCCATCCGGGCGTAGTCCTGGGCTTTGGGTGCTGCCGCGAGGTTGAAAGCCTCGTCGCCCACGTGGTCGAGCCACATCTTGAAGAAGGACAGCCTCTTTCCGCTCGCGTCCTGCATCCACCAGTCGTCGGCTGCGATGCCCATGGCCTCGTCCAATTCGGAGAAGGGCCGCTGAGCGGCATAATGCTCGAGCATCTTCCCCATCCAGTAGGAGGGGTTTGCGGCGAAGCCGTTGTTGAGCTGGCGTCCCGAGACGAGTCCCAGAATAACGGTTGTCCACGCTTGGGGAATGCCGTTGGTGTTGGGGATGTCCCAGCCCGGGTAAATCGGCACGTAGGGGGCGATGGCGGTGAGGTGCGGGGGGCGCTGCGCGGCGATGCGCCACTGCGTCATGCCCACGTAGGAGCCGCCAAAGGTGAAGACGTGGCCGTCGCTCCAAGGCTGGGCCGCAATCCACTCGACCACGTCGTACCCGTCGCGCCCCACCTGGAGCCCGATGTTGTCGCTTTTGACGCCCCCCGAGCGCCCGCGTCCACGCACCAGAACCTGGACGAAGACGTAGCCCCGCTTTGCGAAGCCCGAGGCCTCCCCCCGCGGGCCGCTCCGGCGCTCGTCATCGATGTCGTACTGGGTGAGGGTGAGGACGGCGGGCGCCTTCCCTTGCAGGTGGGAGGGCTTGGTAATCCACGCCTCGAGCTCGACGCCATCCCGAATGGGCACCATCCGGCTCATGGCAATGTCGTACCCGGGACCCACCTCCTCGGGCTTCGCCCACGCCGACCCCGAAATGCTCGCGACGACGAGGCAGGCCCAAACGTCCACGAACTTGGTTCGCATCCGAAGCCCTCCCTCAGGGCGGACAAGAGTCCTAGCCAAGAACCTCGCGACGGCAAGGCAAGCTAGGCGCCCGAGGGACCCTCGTACCGCGGTTTGGGGCAGGGTGCCGCCCCATTTCCCCGCCACACGTGAGAACATGCCCCAGCGCTCCAAGGCCCATGCCGCGTCTCTTCCCGCGCCGCACCTTTCTGTCCCTGTTGGTCGCGTCCACGCCTCTGTGGCGCGGGGTCGTGCGCGCCGCGGCTGCCAAGGCGGGCGGCTGGCCCGGTTACCGCGACGCGATGGTCATCGATTCGCTCGGCGGCCCCGGTGTCTATGGCAGCGACGACTTCGCGCCCCTCAGCGCAGCGGCCCTGGCGGACGTCCGCGCCTCCGGCCTAACGGCCGTGAATCTCACCGTCAGCGGCGTGGGCAGCTACGCGCTCGACTACGACAGAACCATCCGCCACCTGGCCTACTGGAGTGCGCAGGTGGCGGCGCACCCCGACGTCCTTCTGGAAGTCCGCACGGCGGCCGACGTCGCCACCGCTAAACGCAGCGGCCGGCTGGGACTCATTTACGGCTTTCAGGACGCGACCCCTTTGGGCGAGGACTTGGAGCGCGTGGAGACCTTTTGGAACCTTGGCGTCCGGATTTTTCAGCTCACGTATAACCGCCGCAACCTCGTCGGCGACGGCTGCATGGAGCCGGGTAACGCGGGCCTCTCCGAGTTTGGGCGGAAGCTTATCGCCCGGCTGAATGCCCGCCCGGCGCTCGTGGACCTTTCTCATGCCGGCGAGCGCACCACCCTGGAGGCCATCGAAGCTTCGACGCAGCCGGTGGCCATCTCGCACACCGGCTGTGCCGCCATTGCGCCACACCCTCGCAACAAGACGGACGCCGAGTTGCGCAAGGTGGCAGAGCGTGGAGGCTACGTGGGCATCTACCTCATGCCCTACCTGCGCACGCAAGGACAGCCGATGGCCGAGGACGTCCTCCGTCACCTCCAGCACGCATTGGACGTCTGTGGGGAAGACCACGTAGGCATCGGGACGGACGGCACCATTTCGCCCGTGGCGGTGACGCCGGAATTCCAGCGGAAGTTTGCCGACGAGGTGAATGAGCGCAGGAAACTGGGCATTGCGGCGCCCGGCGAGGATGCGAATGTCTACACCTTTATCCCCGACGTTAATGTGGCAAACCGGTTCGAGCGTCTGGCGGAACTCCTGAGCGGGCGCCAGTACTCCAGCCTGCAAATCGCCAAGGTGCTCGGGGGAAACTTCCTGCGCCTTGTCCGCGAGGTGTGGGGGGCTTGAGCTTGCGGCTCGCTCTGGGCCGCTGGCCGTTTAGGACGCAGTCTGGGCGGGTGATTGTGGCGGATCTCGGACACTCCCCACGCCTCAAAAGCCTGCAGCACCTTCAACGATGGAAGCGAGGAGTACTTGAACCCGTGACCTCCGGCGTGTCAGGGGTTACCTGTGGGCTCGTTGGTACTTCGTCTCGACGGTGGGAAGAGACGAAGCCGTCATTCGCGAGTACATCCGGCATCAGGAGGTCGAGGACAAGCGGTTGGACCAGATGAACCTGCTGTAGAGGCGGAGCCACCTTCAGGTGGTTCCACATGGCCGCTCGTGAGCGGCCGTTAAACCAAGCCGCCCTGGGCGGCTCACACTTTTGTCACGCTTGATATAAGCCGCGACTTCGTCCATCCGCGCGTGCCGCGAGCGCCGCGCGTTCCGCTCATTCAAGATCGCCAGCGAGGAACATGGACGTACTGCTCCCACACATTTGAACGCCGGCGAGGCCAGCCGGGAAGGGCGACTCGAGCGGCTCGCAGAGCCGACTCAGTGCCGAGGTGGAGCAAGGCCGTCCAGTAAATAGAGCGAGCCAAGGGTTCGGACATAGTCGAAGGCCATCGCTTTCCCGTCGGGTGTGATGAAGGCCTGACTGATTACTACCAGCCCGGTCGGGTCTGCTGGCGCGAGGACGCGTTCCTCGAGAACGTGACGGTTGCTTACATCGTACCGGAGCACGCGACACGGAAGCTCACGAAACGACCTGAGCCACAAGGCACCTTGTGCGTCCCATCCGAAGGGGACGAGCTCTTTTTCCTTGGGCAGCTCCGTCAATTGAATGGCCGTGCCCCCATCGACGGGGAACAGCGTGACGATATCGTTGAGCGGGCGCGCGGCCACCAGACGGTCATCGCGCGAAACCTCGAAATAGAACGGCCTCAAAGGAGTTTCGGAAATCAGCCTCGGGACTCCGCCAGTGACTGGCACCACATAGAGTTGAAGCGAGCTTCCCTTCGGGGCCAACCCAAGAAAGACGATGCGCTTGCCTTCCTGAAGCCAACGGGCTCGGCGCACCTGTATGCCATTCACCGAAATGGTCTTCGCGAAACCTGGTCCGACGGGGAGAAGCGAGAGGACGTCCGGAGCCTCATTGGACAGCGAGAGCACCCATTCCCCGTCCGGAGATAGGGCAAAGGGCTCTCCAGGCCCGAGCCTCACCGGGAGGGCCCCGTCCGTTGAACGCATGTAGGTGAACGTTCCTTCTCCCTCGGAGGAGCTGAAGAGCACCTGTTGCCCATCATCCGAGAGCGCGGCCAGATGGGTCCAGGCCAGCCAGGACAGTCCGCGCTCGCGTTGTTGCCCAGGAGGGAGGAAGGCGAGCTCTCGCCGCGAAGCGCGCGCATTGACCAGGACTGAACCACTGGAAGAAATGTCCTCGAGCCGCATCTCGTAAACGCCCTGGTAAATGAGCTTCCGACCCCCGGAGAGCGCGCTCGCCCATATAGCGTTGCCGTTGTCGGTCGTGAACCAAACCTCCTCACCGCTCGGCACCCAAGCGAGTCCGCTGCCGTCCTGAGACGAGAAATTGCGAGGGCGGCTTGCGCCCGTCGCTGGAGCAATCGACAGCGCACGCGTCTGGCCTCGCCGGTCCACGACGAGTAGCTCCGTAACTCCTGCAGGAGTCTCATGAAGGAAAGCCACGTGCTCACCGTTCGGAGAGACTCGTGGATTCATGACGTATCCTGGTGTCTCGAAGAGGAGTGTTCCAAGCGGGTAGTCGAGTTGCCGCTTTGCTCCGGTATTTCTCACCACCGCCAACTCGCCGGTCGGTGACCAGTCAGCGAAGGCGATGTTCTCAGCGAGCCCACGAGGTGTACCGCCAAACGACAGCCAGCGTTCCCCTGCGCCAAGCGCCATACCACTTGGTGTTCAACAACACGGCCAGCTCCCCTTTGGCCGAGACGGCCAGGAGGTCCGCACTGCGTAATCCCGACGCTTGCGCATCTGCGCTTCCGGGCGCTCGCGCAAAGATTTCGAGCGGCTCCCCACCCCAGCCGGCACTGAAAACAACCCTTCCCTCCGGGGTAAAGCGAGCGGCCGAAACCCTCCCCTGTCGAAAAGTGATTTGCTCGACCAAAGGCATTGGTCGGAGACTTGCGCGTACGGCCCCGTACGTTGCGCCTACAAGAGCGACACCAGTCAAGGCACCGACGAGGGGCAAGCGCAAGCGCCGTCCAAACGACGTCGGTCTCGCTGCTTCAGGCGGAGCCGTCGATATCGACGAGCCGGTTGGAGATCGGAGAAGTTCGAGGTGGAAGGCAAGGTCTCGCGCCGACTGAAAACGCCGCCCCGGGTCCTTCTCGAGGCAGCGGCGAACGGCCTGGGCCACCGGAGAAGGTACGCCGGCTGAAAGCGGCTCCGGTTCTGCGTGCAGTGTGGCGTACCCACGCTCCACCACCGAGCCCTCCGCAAACGCTCGTCGTCCCGAGAGCATCTCGTAGAGCACAGCACCAAAGCTGAAGAAGTCGGTTCGGGCATCGATAGCATCTGCCCGTACCTGCTCCGGCGACATGAAGCCAGGTGTGCCCAGCACAATTCCTGTTCCCGTGTTTCCGCCTGTTGGCGAAACCGTCTCGTCCATGAAGCTGCGGGCGGCTTCTGCTTGAGCCACCTCGAGGAACTTCGCGATGCCGAAGTCCAGCAGTTTGAGGTGACCGTCACGGGTGATGAAGACATTCTCCGGCTTCAAGTCGCGGTGGACGATTGAGCGGTCGTGGGCCGCAGCCAATCCGAGGGCCATTTGCACCGCCCACTCGAGTGCTGTGGCGAAGGGAACGGCTCCCTTTACTAACCGCTCTCGAAGTGATTCCCCCTGGAGGAGCTCGGTTACGAAGTACGGCTTGCCGTCGTGGACACCGACATCGTAAAGGGCGACGACATTCGGGTGGTTGAGGGAGCCGGCGATCTTCGCCTCGCGCTCAAAGCGTTCCAGGGTCGAGCTGCTCGCGCCGAGAGCCTCGGTGAGCCTCCCCTCGTTTCGTGGACACCCAAGGAGGGGTGTAAATGTCCACGATGGCGAGGCGAGCACGGCGGAAGTTCAGTCCGGAGTTCAAGGCTGAGACCGTCAAACTGGTCCGGGAGAGCGGCAAGACCGTTGGCGAGGTCGCGCACGAGCTCGATTTGACCGAGACGGCCCTGCGGCACTGGGTCCAGCAGGCTGAGATCGACCAGGGCAAGGGACCGGAGGGCGCTTTGACAACCGCTGAGAAGGAGGAGCTGACGAAGCTCCGACGGGAGAACCGCACGCTGCGGATGGAGCGTGACCTATTAAAAAAATGGGCAGCCTTCTTCGCCAAGGAATCCAAGTGAAGTTTGCTCGGATTCAGGCGGAGAAGGCGGAGGACCCATCCACCTCGGTCGCCACGATGTGCAGTCTGCTCGACGTCTCGCGTGCCGGCTATTACGCTTGGACTCAGCGCGCCGAGTCGGCTCGGAGCCGAGGCAACCGGGAGCTGACGGTCCAAATCTCGGCCATTCACCAGGAGAGTCGTCGGACGTACGGAAGCCCGCGTGTGCACGCCGAGCTTCGGTTTCGCGGCCGTTTTGTTGGCCTGCACCGCGTTGCGCGACTGATGCGCTCCTCTGGCATCCGCGCTCGACGAAAACGACGTTTCGTCCGGACGACGACGTCCGACCCCGCCCTGCCAGTCGCGCCAAACGTGCTGGCTCGCGACTTTCACGCGCACCTGCCTAACCGAGTGTGGAGCACCGACATCACATACGTGCCGAACCGAGAGGGCTGGCTCTACCTGGCGGTCGTCGAAGATCTGTACAGCCGTCGGATTGTCGGCTGGGCTACCGGCACGTCGCTGGAACGCACTCTGACGCTGGAGGCCCTGCGGATGGCCTTGGCCCTCCGCGTCCCTGCTGCTGGCCTCGTGCACCACTCGGACCGCGGCAGCCAGTACGCCAGCTTCGACTACCAGAAACTGCTCGAGCGGCACGGCATCCGCTGCAGCATGAGCCGTCGCGGGAACTGCCTCGACAATGCTCCGGTCGAGAGCTTCTTCGGGACGCTGAAGAACGAGCATGTACACCACTGCGACTTCGACTCCGTCGCCGAAGCCCGGACGGCCGTCATCGAGTACATCGATAATTTCTACAACTCACGCCGATGCCACTCGGCGCTCGGCTACAGGACACCGATCGAGTACGAAGCAGAAACCCGACGCACCGCGGCGGCTTAACCAACCCGTCCACGGAATCGGGGGAAGCTCACGGAGACTACCTTGATGGCTACGTCCCGCCCGAGGCGAGTGTCCTGGGCCCGATAGACCTCGGCCATTCCACCCGCCCCAGAAAGGCCACAACCTCGTAAGGCCCGACACGATTACCCGGCGTCAAACGCACGGTTGGCAAGCCTACTCCGGCCGGACGTTCAGGGAGCACGCTTAGAAACCGCAACCCGCGCGACGGCTGAGGGCATTACCCGAGAGCGCACCTGAGCTCGAGCCAGTGGCCTTCGGCTTCAGCGGATGGTGGGTTCCCGCGTCCCATAACCCCATAACCCCATAACCGGCTGTCGCACAGCCCAGGCCACGCCTCGAGACCGACCCAAGGAGCGCCAACAGGCTGCGCCGCCTTGTCTCGCCGCGACTCGGCACGGCGGTCACTTTCAGACTTCGGGAGCATGCGGACTCGGTGGCTTCAATCCGCAGGCCCAAACCTGGTCCATCTCCTGCACCCATCGAGCCGGTGCCACCCGAACTCGTCGAAGCCATGCGGCACAATGCAGGAGGAGGGTCATATTCGCTGGCTCGATGAGGGTCATATTCGCTGGCTCGACTCGATATGGAAGTCCCCGCGCTGGGTGGCCGTACCCCGCGGGAGGCCGCGCGGCGAGGCGGAACGTCCGGGAGAACGCTCGAGTTGCTCCTCGCCGAGTTCAAGAACACCGAAGGGCGGCGACCTGCGGAGCAGCGCTTTGACGTCGCGAAGCTGCGCCAAGCGCTCGGGTTGGCCGGATGGCCGCCCTGCACCCCGAGCTGCGCCGGGTCTGGCCGGACGAGCCCGTGATAGCAGGACGACCTCTTCCTCGTCCTCGACAAGGAGGTGCAGCGGACGGGTCGGGCCCCGGGCGTTCCTCGAGGCGATCGAGCAGCGCGCAGCCGAGGCCTCGCCCGAGCTAGAGGGGCGACTACCCAGCTCGACCCCTCGAGCCGGCCAAGCTTGACAAGAGACCGTCGGGCCCAAGGAAGGTAGCCCGCGTTCTATACAGTTGCTGACGCTAGGCGGCGTGCCGAAGGAGGACCTGGAGTAGGGGCTCGACCAGTTCCTTCTCGCGTCGGGATTCTTGAAGCGGCTATCGGGTCGAGCAGCCTGAGGAGCCGTGGCTCGCCGGCGTTCTCGACGCCGCTCGGTCGAACCTCGACGACGGTTTTGGGGTCACCGTATACCTACGGTGGACCATCACGGGACGGTCGAAGCCTCCGCCCGGTGAGTTCGGCGCGCAGGCTTACAGCCCGGGTAAGCCCGCCGGCTCGGGCGCGTTCACTGCTGGACGTCCTTCGAGGCGAGGCGTGATACTCTGTCTCATGCAGGCCGCGACGCCGTACAGCGACCTTTCTCCGCGGGACCTGGAACCCATCCTGGCCGTTGCGAGGAAGCTGGCGGCGCCCTTCGATCTCGAAACCATGCTTGGCGAGGTGGTCAGGGCCGCTCGCCAGGTGCTCCAGGCCGAGCGCACCTCGGTCTGGCTGTACGAGGCGGCGACCGACGAGCTGGTGATGCGGTTCTCCGGCGAGCTCGGGGCGGTGCGGGTCCCGGCCAGCTCGGGGCTGGTGGGTACCTGCGCCCGGACGCGCCGCCTGATCAACGTGCCCGACTGCTACGCGGACGCTCGCTTCGATCCCAGCCTGGATCGGCAAACGGGCTACCGCACCCGCTGCCTGCTGACGCTCCCGCTTGTCGGCCACCAGGACGCGCTCGTCGGCGTGATGCAGGTGCTTAATAAGATTTCCGGCGTCTTCGTCGGGGAGGATGAGGCCCTGGCCACGGTGCTCGCGGCCCAGTGCGCCGTCGCCCTGGAGCGCGCCCGGTCGACGGAAGCCCTGCTGGAGGGCGAGCGTATGCGGAAGGAGCTGGAGATGGCGCGGATCGTGCAGCGCGCCACCTTGCCCGCGCGGATGCCGGCGGTCCCGGGATACGACGTCCACGGCACCTTCGACCCCGCGACGCTCACCGGCGGCGACACCTTCGACCTCGCCCTTTTCGATCAGGAGCTGATGGTGGTCCTGGCCGATGCCACCGGGCACGGGATGGGCCCGGCGCTCTGGGTCTCGCAGATGCAAGCCATGCTCCGCATGGCCTTCCGCCTCGGCACCGGCCTCGAGGGCGCCTTCACCCAGGTCAACAACCTGCTCGCCGAGGGTCTGCCCGGTGATCACTTCATCACCGCTTTCATCGGCGTGCTCGATCCGCTGGCCCACCGTCTGCGCTTCCAAAGCGCCGGCCAGGGGCCGATCCTGCTCTTCCGTGCAGGCACCGGCGCCCTCGAGGCGCACCCTCCCACCAGTTTCCCGCTCGGGGCCATGCCGCTCACGACCCTGGCGGCCGCGCCGACGGTGGAGCTCGAGCCGGGCGACATCCTCGTCCTTCTCTCCGATGGCTACCTGGAGCACCGCGACACGGAGGGGCGAGAGTATGGTCAGGAACGGGTCGCCGAGGTGCTCCGGGAGAATCATGGCAAGACAATGGCAGAGCTCGCCGGCGTGCTCCTCGGGTCGGTGCGAGCCTTCGCCCGCGGCGCGCCACAGGAGGACGACATGACGGCGGTGCTCATCAAGCGGGAGCCGCCGTCCACTGTTGCCCGTTTCGCGCGGCGCATCGACGCCCTGGGCACCATCTTCGCCTTCGTCGGCGCCGAGTTCGTCCGCCACGGGCTCGACCCCTCGCTGCGCCGCCCGGTCGAGCTCGCGGTGGAGGAGCTGTTCACCAACATGGTCAAGTACGGCCGCGGAGGCGGCGAGGTGCAGCTCTCGCTCCTGCCGATCCCCGGCGGCGTCGAGGCGACGCTGATCGATGAGGGAGTCGAGCCCTTCGACCCCACCACCGCGCCCGAGGTGGACGTCCAGCTCCCCCTGGCGGAGCGGCAGCCGGGGAGACTGGGAATTCACCTGGTGAAGCGGCTGGTCGACTCCATCGACTATGCGTACCGCGCCGATCGCCGCCAGAGCCGGATCACCTTCCGCAAGACGCTCTCCGGGCCTTCGCCCGCTCTCGCCGGAGCCTCGCCGGAGGACCGAGATGCTCTCGATTGATCAGCGCCTGGACGGGGTGGTGGTGGTGGCCGGGCGGCTGGACGCCGCCCAGGTCCCCGCCGCCCAGCAGTTCCTCGATCGCCTGCAGGGGGTGGTCACACTCGATTGCGCCGGCCTGGACTACATCTCGAGCGCCGGGCTGGGGGCGCTGCTGAAGACGCAGAAGCGCCTCTCGACCTCGGCGGGCCGGATCCGGCTGGTGGGGTTGAGCAAGCACTTGCGCGACGTGTTTCTGTACTCCGGGTTCGATCGGATCTTCGAGATCGTGGAGGCCGGATGACCGCGACCAACCTTTCGCCCCGCCGGGCGTAGTTGTGGCCAAGGATTCCGACGAGGAGCTGGTACAGCGCTGCCGCGCCGGTGATGCAGGCGCCTTCCGGGTCCTCGTCACCCGCTATGAGCGACCGCTCTACAACGCTGCCTTCCGGGTGCTGGGCAATGCTGAGGATGCCAGCGACGCGACTCAAGTGGCCTTCATGGAAGTCGCGGAAAATCTCGATGGTTTCGATCCCGAGCGGAAGTTCTTCAGCTGGATCTACCGCATCACCATCAACGCAGCCATCAACCTGGCGCGGCACAACCGCCGCGAAGAGCCTCAGGGAGGCGAAGAGGGCATGGGCAGGGTCGAGCCTGTCACACCCGAGACCTCCCTCGCTGCGTCGGAGATGTCCGCGCGTTTGCAGAGGGATCTCATGCGGTTGAGCATGGACCACCGAGCGGTGCTCACCCTGCGCCACTTCTCCGGCTTCAGCTACCGTGAGATCGGCCGCATCCTCTCGCTCGACGAGCGGGTCGTGAAATCCCGCCTCTTCGAGGCCCGCCAGCGCCTCCGGGAGCTGCTCCACGACCTGGAGGGCGCATGACCCCGAATCCCGGTCACCTTCAGCTGATGCATGCCGCGCTCGACTGCGAGGCCACCGCCGAGGAGCTGCAGGAGCTCGAGCGGCTGCTGGCGGCGGATCCGGGCGCCCGGGCCGAGTATGACGCGCTCCGGCGCCTCTTCGAGGCCCTCGAGGCCTTGCCGCATCTCGACCCCCCGCCCGGCCTGGCCGAGGCCGCCGCAGTGCGCCGCCAACTTTTGCTCTCCCGCCGCGTACTTGGCACTGTCGGCGGACCACGACCACCTGCCACACTCACCACCGCCACAACGAGGGGACTGCCGATGAGCCGGAAGATCAGCAAGCTCACCATTTTCACTGGAGCCGCCGTCGCTGCCGTCGCCATCCTCGTCGTAGGTCGATTGGTCTTCAACGTCCCGCGCGAGGCGGCAGTCGGGACCGTGGCGCCGGCGGAACGCTACCGGGCGAAGCAGATTCAGGACTCGGACGTCAAGCTGGGCGACCAGGCGGTGACCCAGTTGATGCAGACCGAGTCCTTCGAGCGGATGATCAAGGATCCGCAGATGCGGGCGCTGGCCGTGGACCCGGGCTTCATCGCCCTGGCCCGGGACCCCGGGGCGCTCGCTGCGATGGCCAAGGCGCCCGAGGCCGTTAGCGCGCTGGCCCGGAGCCCCGAGGCGCTCGCTGCCATGTCCAGGGCGCCGGAGGCCATGGCCGCCCTGGCCCGGTCGCCAGAGGCGATGTCGGCGCTGGCCCGGTCGCCAGAGGCGATGTCGGCGCTGGCCCGGTCGCCAGAGGCGATGTCGGCGCTGGCCAGGGCGCCCGAGGCGATGGCCGCGCTGGCCCGGTCGCCGGAGGCGATGTCGGCGTTGGCCCGGTCGCCGGAGGCGATGTCGGCGTTGGGCCGGTCGCCCGAGGCCATGGCCGCGCTGGCGAGGTCAGTCGACCTCCGGGCGGCGCTGGCCATGGCGCCCGAGGCGAGGGCCGCGCTGCTACGGTCGCCGGAGGCCATGCAGGCCCTGGCGCGATCGCCCGAGGCCATTCAGGCCCTGGCCCGTGCGCCCGAAGCGATGGCAGCGCTGGCCCGCGCGCCCGAGGCGATGGCAGCGCTGGCCAGGTCTCCGGAAGCGATGTCGGCACTCGCCCGGTCGCCCGATGCGATGTCGGCGCTGGCCCGGTCGCCGGAGGCGATGTCGGCGCTGGCTAGGGCGCCGGAGGCGATGGCGGCACTCGTCCGTTCGCCCGAGGCGATGTCGGCGCTGGCCCGGTCGCCGGAGGCAATGTCGGCGCTGGCCCGGTCGCCGGAGGCGATGCAAGCCCTGGCCCGGAACCCCCAGGCGTTCAATTCCATGGCCCGGGATCCCGGCTTCGGTGCGATGGCTCTGAACCCGGCCTTCGCCCGAGCGCTGGCGATGGCGCCGAACGCAGCCGCTCCTGGCGAGACGAAGTAGCCAGGGCCACCGGCGTCGTCCGGGCGCCCCTTTCTCCGACGGCAACCACGGCCCCGCCCTCCGCGTAGATGGCGCGACGGGGCGGCTTGGCTTCCGGTATGTTGGCCGTACCGCCGCAGAGCACCGGCGTCCGACCACGTGCATCCCCTGCTCTCGCTCGTGGTGCTGCTGGCGCTCTCTCAGGCGCGCGCAGCCGACGCCGAGCCCGGGACGCTCGGGCTCTCCTGGGTCACCTCGCGCGACGCGCGCCTCATCTACCCGTCGCCGATGCTCGACTATCTCGAGCCGCATGTGCTGCGCACCTTCAGCAATTCGCTCGCCTGGCAGAAGCGGATCTTCAACTGGGTGCCCTACGAGCGCACCACCGTCTTCCTCAAGGACTTCTCCGACTACGGCAACGGCGCGGCGTCGGCCGCGCCGATCAACATGCTCTCCCTGGACATCGCGCCGCTCCTGCTGGCCTTCGAGACCTTTCCAGCCAGCGAGCGGATGTACACCCTGATGAACCACGAGCTGGTCCACGTGGCGACGGTGGACATGTCCACCGGTTATGACCGGGCCTGGCGCTTCTTCTTCGGCAGCAAACTCCTGGCGCAGACGCGCCACCCGGAAACGATTCTCTACAGCTACCTCACCGTCCCGCGCTTCTACGCCCCGCGCTGGTACCTCGAGGGCAGCGCCACCTTTCTCGAGACCTGGATGGGAGGAGGCCTGGGCCGCGCCCAGGGCGGCTACGACGAGATGGTCTTCCGCGCCATGGTGCGGGACAATGCCCCCTTTTACGACCCCCTCGGCCTCGCCTCGCTGGGGGTGAAAATCGACTTTCAGGCCGGGGTCAACGCCTACCTCTACGGCACGCGCTTCTTCACCTGGCTAGCACTCGTGCATGGCCCGGAGAAGGTGGTTGCCTGGCTGAAGCGCGACGAGGGGAGCAACGCCTACTACGCCGATCAGTTCGAGCACGTCTTCGGCCTGAGTCTCGACCGGGCTTGGGGCGAGTGGATCAAGTTCGAGCACGAATTCCAGGAGCGCAACCTCGCCGAGATTCGCAAGCAGCCCATCACGCCCTACCGCGACCTGGTGCCGCGGGCACTGGGTTCGGTGTCGCGTGCCTTCTTCGAGGAATCCACCGGTCTGCTCTACGGAGGGTTTCGCTACCCCGGGGTGGTGGAACACATCGGCGCGCTCGACACCCGCACCGGCGAGGTGCGGCGGCTGGTGGACGTCAAAGGAGCGATGCTCTACCGGGTCACCTCGCTGGCCTATGATTCGGACACCCGGACCCTGTTCTACACCAGCGACAACTACGCTCTGCGCGACGTGATGGCGCTCGACTTGGGTACCGGAGAGGAGCGGATGCTCCTCGAGGACGCGCGCATCGGTGAGCTGGTCTTCAACCGGAGAGATCGCTCGCTCCTCGGCGTCCGCCACGCCAACGGCCTGGCGACGCTGGTGCGTATCCCGTACCCCTACAAGGAGTGGAAGCAGGTCCACACCTTCCCCTACGGAGTGGTGCCCTACGACCTCGACGTCTCTCCCGACGGGCGGTTGCTCTCGGCCTCGTGCAGCGAGGTGAACGGCGACCAGTACCTCCGGGTCTGGGAGCTGGCGAAGCTGGGGCTCGACGAGGCCACCCCGCTCTCGGAGTTCCGCTTCGGGCAGTCGGTCCCGGAGGGCTTCGTCTTCGCCCCCGACGGGCGCAGCCTCTACGGCAGCAGCTACTACACCGGGGCGTCGAACATCTTCCGCTACGATGTGGACACCGCGAAGGTCGAGGCGGTCTCCAACGCGGAGCTGGGGTTCTTCCGCCCGGCGCCGCTCCCCGACGGCAAGCTGCTGGTGTTCCGCTACACCGGCCAGGGCTTCGTCCCGGCGGTCATCGAGCCGAAGGTCCTCGAGGACGTGAGTGCCATTCGCTTCCTCGGCACCGAGGTGGTGACAAAGTACCCAGTGGTGACCACCTGGCAGGTGCCGCCACCAAGCGCCGCCGATCCAGAGGCCATCGCCGTCACCGGCCGCGGGCCGTACCACCCCCTGGGGGAACTGGGGCTCAGCGGCGCTTTCCCGGTGGTGGAGGGGTATAAGAACTCGGTCGCCCTCGGCTGGCACGTGGAGCTCGAGGATCCGCTCCATCTCGCTTCGCTCGGCTTGACGGCCTCTTCCAGCCTCGGGGACGTACCCGGCGTCGAGCGCCCACACTTCATGGTCGACTGGCGGTACCTCGCCTGGCACGGCGAAGTCTCCTGGAACCGGTCCGACTTCTACGACCTCTTCGGGCCGACGAAGCGGAGCCGCAAGGGCTTTGCCGCGCACCTGGGATACGACCACGCCTTCATCTACGACCCGCCGCGCCGGCTCGAGCTCAAGACCGAGGTGGCATTCTTCGACGGGATTGACACACTCCCCGACGCCCAAAACGTCGCGATCCCCGTCGGCCGGCTCTTCACCGCCGAGGTCGGCCTCCACTACAGCTACGTGCGTCGCTCGCTGGGCGCCGTCGACGACGAGAAGGGGATCACCGGGGAGATTGTCGCCTACGCCAGCCAGGTGCACGACGAGTTCATCCCCGCGGTCCGCGGTGGGTTGGACCTTGGCTTCGCGCTCCCCGTTCCTCACATGTCGCTGTGGTTTCGCGGCGCCGCCGGGATTTCCGCCGGTGCCCTCGGCGACCCCTTCGCCACCTTCTACTTCGGCGGCTTCGGCAACAACTATGTCGACGACCACCCCGTGCAGCGGTACCTCGAATACACAAGCTTCCCCGGCTTCGCCATCGACGCGCTCGGGGGACGGAGCTTCGGCCGAGAGCTCACCGAGCTGAAGCTGCCGCCCATCATCTTCGAGAGGGTTGGGACTCCGGCCTTCTACCTCAACTGGCTGCGGCCGGAGATGTTTGCCGCCATCCTGGTGACCGATCCGGAGAAGGCCGCCCTGCGCGGGACCGATGCCAGCGTCGGCGCCCAGATCGACCTGCGATTCAGCGTGCTCCACTGGTATGAGATGACGCTCTCGGCTGGCTTCGCCGTGGGGGTGCAGGAGTGGCAACACGTCAGCCACGAGTGGATGGTCTCGCTGAAGGTCCTCTGACCTTCTCTGAGCCATGACCGCACCGTTCGAACGCGCACTCCTGGGACTCCTCCCCGCCCTCGGCCTGCTCGCCGTCTTGGTCTACTTCGACGGCTACAAGCTGGTGCGGCTGCGCACGGTGGTGGCTTTGCTCGCCTCTGGTGCGGTCATCGCCGCGGCCACCTACCCGCTCAGCCGGCTTTTCCTCGAATGCTTTCCCATGCCACTGCCGCTCTACTCCCGGTACGTGGCGCCGGTCGGCGAGGAGTTGCTCAAGGCGCTGGTGGTGGTGGCACTGGTCCGCGCCCACCGCATCGGCTTTCTCGTCGACGCGGCCATCTCTGGCTTCGCCGTGGGCACCGGCTTCGGCGTTGCGGAAAATCTCTACTACTTGCATCTCTTACCCAGCGCTGGCCTGGGCGTCTTCCTGGTGCGCGGGTTCGGCACAGCGCTGATGCACGGCGGCGCTACGGCCATCGTCGGGGTGCTGGGGGTGGCCGCGCTCGAGCGGCGCCCGGACGCCTGGGTTCGGGCCTTCCTCCCGGGGCTCCTCCTGGCGGTGGTGCTGCACTCGGCGTTCAACCACTTCTTCCTCTCGCCGCTCCTTTCCACGAGCGGGATCGTGCTGGTACTCCCGATTCTCTTCCAGGCGATCTTCGCCCGCAGCGAGCGGTCCGTCGGCGAATGGATCGGCCGGGGCTTCGATGGCGACGTGGCCACGCTGGAGCTGATCAACTCCGGCCGCTTCGCCGGATCCCCGGCGGGTCGCTACCTGCACGCCCTCAAGGACCGCTTCGAGGGGCCGGTGGTCGCCGACCTACTCTGCTACCTGCAGTTGCACATCGAACTCTCGCTCCGCGCCAAGGGAGTCCTCCTCATTCGTGAGAGCGGCTTCGCTCCCCAGGTCGATGAGGCGACGCGCGCGGCCTTTGTCGAACTGCGGTATCTGGGGAAGAGCGTCGGCCGCACGGGGCTGCGCGCCATCCGGCCGATGCTGGGGATGACTGGCAAGGACCTGTGGCAGCTCCACATGCTCGACCGGTAGCGGCGGTCCCGGACTGCCGGCCTCCAAGAACCCCAAACCGTTACCGCCTACGTTCCCCTCCAGTCCCGAGAAGTAGCGCCGTGTCGCCGTGTCGGAGGAGGTTGCGAGTGCGGCGACAAGCCCCGAGTCGGGTGTCTCAATCAATCGTGCAGCGGGGGACACCCATCTGGGAGAACTAGAGCGGCGGAAGGGATTCGAACCCTCGACCCCGAACTTGGGAAGCCCGCCCGGAGCTCTTGAACGTACACGTGGGGCCTTGGCACTAGCCCTCGCAAACCGTCGAGACCTCAGGACGGGGCTAACAGACGCTCCCAACGGTACTTCGGGATGACGTTCGAGCAGGGCGTTGCGACCTGCGCGCTACCGATGTCGCCAGGAGCTGGTGATGCAACGGCCCGGGGCCTCCAGTTTACCGGCAGGCGTAGTCCCGGGGCCCGACGCGGCGGCAGAGGTCGGGCGGACCCTCGCGTTCCCACAGGTCCGCAAGCCCGGTGCGCCGCGCGAACTCGGGGAATGCCGGCGACGTTCTAGCCGAGCGACCGTAGGGGCTCCACAGGTCGGGCCAGAGCAGGGAGTCGTTACCCGTGGGCCCAGGCTGGAACAGCTCTAGCGCCCTGGCTGTCTGCCCAAGCCGGAGGAGCACGAAAGGCACTGCCCCCGCCACCATCGCGGGCCGGGTGGAGAGGTAGCCGTCGATTAGGGCCAGCGCCTTTGCACGGGACTGCGCCTCTCCGAATGCCCCCCGAGACGCAGCCGAGGCCAACCCAGCGGGGAGGTCAGTGCCCAGGACTTCGAGGAAGGAGGTCATTTGCCTGACGGCTTCATCTTTTTGGCCGCGGGAATCGGCCAGCGCGGACAATCCGATGCCGACGTGCACGAGGCCCAGGTCCTTGGCGCGCATCAGCAGCCGGTCCGCAAGCTCAAGGTCGCCGTCGTCGACGGCGGTCCTCCCGCGCCAAAACAGCGCGTTGGGCATGCTGGGGTCGGCCGCCAGCAGCTTGTCCAGCACCTGGTTACCCTGGCGCGTGTAACCCTCGCCCATGAGAGCGGCGCCGAACCAGAAGTTGGCGGTCACGTCGTCCGGATCGAGTTCCAGTGCACGCTGGAAGGCCACTCTCGCTTCCAGCCAACGTCGCCGGGTCTGGAACGCCAGGCCGAGGACTGCCTGGGGCTCGGCGAGCGACGGGTCGAGTGCGATGGCCCGGCGGGCGGCCTGCTCGGCAGCGGCGAGGGCGGAGTCAAACTCGCCCGTTACGTAGACGGGTAGCAAAACTTGGAGCGTGGCCAACCGCGACCAGGCGCGGGCATAGCCTGGGTCGAGGCGGATGGCCTCCTCCAGCTGCCGAATGCCGTCGTGGAAGCGCTTTCCATCGCGTCGGTTGAAGATGGCGGTGGCCTGCAAGTAGAGCGCGTAGGCCTCCGGGTTGGTGGTGGCCACAGGAACGAGCCGGGTTCGCTGCTCTCCCTGCAGCACCACCCTCAGCTCCTCGGTAATGGCGCGGGCAATTCTTTCCTGCAGCTCGAATACGTCGGTTAGATCGCCCTCGAAAGTCTTCGACCAAAGGTGGAAGCCATCCGACGCCTGGATGAGTTGGGCGGTGATGCGCACCCGGTTACCCTGTTTGCGCACCGAACCCTCGAGGATGTTGGCGACACCCAGCGTCTCGGCAATGGTTCTTAGGTCTTCGTTCTTTCCTTTGAAGTGGAAGGAGGAGGTGCGCCCCGCGACCTTCAGCCCCTTCACCCGGGCCAACGCGTCGAGGAGTTCCTCCGAAATGCCGTCGGAAAAGAACTCTTGCTCCTTGTCGGAGCTGAGGTTGACGAAGGGGAGGACCGCGATCGACGGCAGCCCTCGGGTCCCGGCGGCCGTGCCCGGGTCCGCGGCGGTGTTGGAGCGCTTCGCCACCAGAGGCGCGCCGAACCGGAGGCCCACGGCAATCAGGCTGGCCACGGCGACGGGAATGGCAAACCACCACCATCGTCGCCGACGCTGCGTCGGCGAACGCTGCATCGCCTCGGTGGCGAGACTCGTCGGGGTGCGAAGCAATTCCAAGTTGAAGGCCAAGTCCTGCGCCGAGTGGAAGCGTCGTCCCGGGTCCTTTTCGAGGCACCGGCCGACCACCTGAGCCACCGGGCCCGGGATGGTCGCCGGGAGTGGCTCGGGCTCGTTGTGGAGAATGGCGTATCCGCTCTCGACCATCGAGCCTGCGGGAAAAGCCCGTCGGCCGGAGAGCAATTCATAGAGAACGGCCCCGAGGCTGAAGAAGTCAGTCCGAGCATCGACGGTGTCGCCCCGCACCTGCTCAGGCGACATGTAGCCCGGCGTCCCGAGAACCATCCCAGTGCCCGTGCCGCCCGAGGACGCGACCGTCCGGTCCAGGAGACCGTGGGGTGCTCCGTCGCGGGTCGTCTCGACGAGCTTCGCGATGCCGAAATCGAGCAGCTTCACGTGCCCGTCCCGGGTGAGGAAGACGTTCTCTGGCTTCAGATCCCGGTGCACGATGCCGCGTGCGTGCGCAGCCGCAAGGCCTTGCGCCATCTGGGCCGCCCAGTCGAGCGCCTTGCTCAGGGGAACGGGGCCCTTGGCCAGCCTTTCGCGCAGCGTCTCGCCTTCCAAGAGCTCGGTGACAAAGTACGGCTTCCCGTCCTGGAATCCCACGTCGTACAGGGCGACCACGTTGGGGTGGTTCAGCGAGCCAGCGAGCTTCGCTTCGCGCTCGAAACGCTCGAGCAAAGCGGCATCTCCGCTGAGCGCTTCGGACATGACTTTGATGGCGACGTCGCGCCCCAGACGGGTGTCTTTGGCCCGGTAGACCTCGGCCATGCCCCCTGTTCCGAGGAGACCCACCACCTCGTATGGTCCAACCCGGGTCGCCACGGCTAGACGCACGCGAAGACCTTACCTCGCTTGCGACTACGGAGGCGCGACCTTCACAAGCATCGAGAAGCGACGACCAGAGTGGCGCAAGGGATTCGAACCCTCGACCCCGAGCTTGGAAAGCCGGCCCCGGGCTCTTGAACGTCACTACGGGGTCTTGGCACTACCCTTCGCCCGTCGTCGAGACCACTCCCAGGAGCCTTCCCGGCCCTCCCAGGTGTATGTTCGGAATGACGTTCGACGAGTGCGTTTCGCTCTTAAACTCAGGCCGGCATCGGACTCGCGTGCGCTCGCGGCCTCTGGCCGAACATGAAAGTCCACGGTTGCGCCGCACCGGCGACTATAAGGATGCTGCGTTGGCCAACCTTAGGACCACGTGAGCCAGGACCCGCCGAAACCAGCTCCTGATGAGCCAGAGGAGTTCCCCGCCACCGCGGCCAGCCCAGTCGGCCGCGCGACCGAGGAGACCGCGGAATTCCCTTCTGGTGCCCAGAGCCCTTCCACTCCTGCGGCCGGAGTTAGGAGCGCCCCGCGGCTGCACCAAGGCGAGACGCTGGCGGGCCGCTTCACCATTCTGCGCTTCATCGCCGCGGGTGGCATGGGCGAGGTGTACGAGGCGCAGGACGAGGTGCTGCACGCCCACGTCGCGCTGAAAACCATTCTGCCGTATTTTGCGGACAACGCCACGGCCCTGGAACGCTTCCGCCGCGAGGTGCTGCTGGCCAGAAAGGCCAGCCACCCCAACGTGTGCCGCATTTATGACTTGTACTCGGCGCAGACGGCGGCCGGCGAGGCGCTGCACTTCCTCACCATGGAATTCTTGGACGGGGAGACGCTGCTCCAGCGGCTGAAGCGGGAAGGCCGAATGTCGCCCGCGCAGGTGCTGCCGCTGTTGAGGCAGATGGCCGCCGGGCTGGATGCGGCCCACGCCGCGGGCGTCGTCCACCGAGACTTCAAGGCCAACAACGTCATGCTGGTGCCCACGCCGGCCGGCGGCGAGGGCGTGGCAGGCGTGCGCGTGGCGCTGACCGACTTCGGCATTGCCCGTGCGCTGCACGCCGACGTCGGCCAGGCTGAAAACGTCACCGGCACGGGCCTCCTCGGCACCCCAGAATCCATGGCGCCTGAGCAGGTGACAGGCGGAGCGGTGAGTCCGGCGACGGACATCTATGCGCTGGGGCTGGTGCTGTACGAGATGCTGACTGGGAAGACGGCCTTCACCGGCGCCACGCCTTTGGAGACGGCCTTCAAGCGTGTGAATGAAAGGCCACCGCCCCCCAAGACGGCTGTGCCGGAATTGGCCGAGCGCTGGAATGCCGCCATCCTCCGCTGCCTGGAAAGAGAACCCGGCCGGCGTTTTGCCTCCGCCGGCGAGGTGGCGCGCTTCGTGGAGGTGCCGGTGGCCATGGTGCGGCGCCGCCTGGTCCTGTCCGCTGGCGCGGTGGGCCTTCTGGCCGCGGCCCTGGTGCTCGCCCTGGGCATTTGGTTTGGCGGCTGGTTTGGCCTCCGCAGGAACGAGACGTGGCTGAAGACGGAAGTCCTCCCGGAACTTCACCAGCTGGTGGACAAGGACAAGCTTCTGGACGCGCAGCTGTTGGCCATGCAGGCCAACCGGGCGTTACCGGACAACCCTGCGCTGCTGGCGGCCTGGCGCACGTTCGCCAGCCGGGTGACCATCCGCACCGCGCCGCCCGGGGCGCACCTTGTCGTCCGCGACTACGCGGACGACAAGGCCCCCTGGCATGACTTGGGTGTGACGCCGCTTACGACGTGGTACCCGCGGGTCGACCTGCGCGTCCGCTTTGCGTTGGACGGCTACCGGCCGTACGAGGGGGGCCGGGCTGGGGGGTTTTCGCAAGTCATTCCGCTGGACAAGGCGGGGGCCCTGGCCGACGACGTGGTGCACGTCTCCGGGGGGGAGTTCGGGCCCGGGGCGGACGGTCATGAATTGCCCCTCAACGACTTTCTTCTCGACCGCTATGAAGTCACCAACCGCCGCTTCAAGGCCTTCATGGCCGCCGGGGGCTATGAGAGGCCGGAGTTCTGGCGTGAGCCCTTCGTCAAGGACGGCCGGCGGCTGACATTTGAAGAAGCCATGGCCCTCCTCGTCGACCGGACTGGACGCCCGGGGCCCAGCACCTGGGAGTTGAGTAGCTTTCCCAAGGGCCAGGACGACTTCCCGGTGGCCGGGGTCAGCTGGTACGAGGCGGCGGCGTTTGCGGCCTTCGAAGGGCGGCAGTTGCCGACCTTCTTCCACTGGCGGTTTGCCTCGGGCGTCTTCTACGCACGGTGGATTGTTCCGGCCAGCAACTTCGCCGACAAGGGTCTCGCGCCTGTCGGCCAGTTCCAGGGCATTGGGCCCTTCGGGACGTTCGACATGGCCGGCAACGTGCGCGAATGGTGCTTCAACGAGGCGACTGGCGGAGCCTCTGGCCGCTTCATCCTCGGCGGAGGGTGGAATGACGCCGTCTACGCCTTCACCGACAAAATCACCCAGTCCCCCTGGGACCGCTCCCAGACCAACGGCCTGCGGCTGGCAACTTACCTTGGCAAAGACCCCAACCTGGACAAGGCGAAGGAGCCAGTCAACCAACCCTTCCGCGACTACAGCAAGGAAAAGCCGGTGGGAGACGCGGAATTCAAAATCTACCGGCGCCTGTACGCCTATGACGCCCGTCCGCTAAACGCCGTCGTCGAGGCGACGGACAGCGGCAACGACTGGGTGCGCGAAAAGGTGACGTTCGACGCCGCCTACGGCAAGGAGCGCGTCCTGGCGTACCTCTTTCTGCCCAAGGTGGGCAGTCCTCCCTACCAGACCATCCTCTACTTCCCCGGCTCCAACGCGCAGTTTCAGACGTCCATCGACGAGGATTTCCCCTACTGGGACTTCATCGTCCGAAGCGGTCGCGCCCTGATGTTTCCCATCTACCGCGGAACGCTGGAGCGCAAGGCGGAGCTCAACACCGACGTGGACACCGCGTCGGTAGCGTACCGCGACGCCGTCATTCAGTGGACGCAGGATTTGATGCGCAGCATCGACTACCTGGACAGCCGGCCCGACATTGATCAGCAGAAGCTGGGCTATTTCGGCTTCAGCTGGGGAGGCGCGATGGGTGGGCTGATTCCTGCGGTGGAACCTCGTCTCAAGGTCGCCGTACTCCATGTGGCAGGACTCGAAATGGAGCAGCCCCTTCCCGAGGCCGACCCCCTGAATTTCGTCGGCCACATCACCATTCCCGTTCTCATGGTGAATGGCCAGATGGACCCCTTCTTCAACGTCGAGACGTCTCAGCGGCCGATGTTTGAATTGCTCGGCACGCCGGCCGAACACAAGCGCCACGTCATTTACGAGGCTGGGCACTTCGTCCCGCGGGACCAACTCGTGAAGGAGACACTCGACTGGTTCGATCGCTACCTAGGCCCTGTGAAGGACGCGCGAAAGACGTCGGCTGCGGCAAAGCAGCCGTGACGGCCGACGCGCGGGAGGCCGCGGGGCCGCGGCGATGGGGAGATGAGCTGCTCCCAACAGGATTGGGGCCACGCAAACAGCATGGAACGCCTCTCGACCCCTGAGCCCGAGTTTGCGAAACCGCCGGGGACGTTCGGTTAAGCGCTCAGGAGTTCTCCCCATCTGGGGGAACTAGAGCGGCGGAAGAGATTCGAACCCTCGACCCCGAGCTTGGGAAGTTGGCTCCGGGCTCCTGAACGTCGCCACGGGGTCTTGGCACTCCCCGTCGCCACCCGGCGAGACCTGAGGACGGGGCTCCCAGGCGCTCCCAGCGGTACGTTCGGGATGACGTTCGACGACGGGCTTGCGGGGCCTTGCGCGCCGGAAAGTCCTAACGGTGCCTTGCTTCGGAACGGCCTTTGCGGTGGTCGCCTCGACTGACTATGTGGCCGTTGTCTCGCGTCGGCAGCCGAAGCACCACGCGAGGAGCGTACCCCTAGGTAGTGTGGAGATTCCCATGCCATCCAGGCTCCAGGTGTCGATGCACCAGCACGTTCGCTCCCGAGCCGATGCCTCGGTCCTCGCGCTTCGAACGAATGGTGCGCGAAATCCTCCGCCCATAACGCTCGGCGCTTCATCAGAACTTGACGAGATGGGAAAGGAAAGAGCCGACACGGCAGTATCTATCTGAATTCTTTATAAGGCCGGCCTTTCGAAGCGCGGCCTGCTCGGGGCGCGGAGTCACTTTGCTCCCAACGCCTGGGAAAAGTGATCGAGGACGGCCCGAACCTTCCCCGCGCCGCGTGACTCTTTGTGAAACAACGCGAACACGTCCACGGAGGGTGGCACTGCACCTCCGAGGATGCGCTTTAGACGCCTTCGGCGCAGGTCATCAGCGGCCACCCAAGATGGCAGCCATGCCACGCCGAGGCCTGCGAGCACGAGCTGACGGGTCGCGAGGACGTCGTTCGTGTGGATTCGCCCCCTGACAACAACCGACATCGGGCCTTTGCTCGTTTCGAATGACCACTCTCGTGGTCCCGTATCGAGAATGACGCACGGCGCACGCGCTAGGTCTGCGGCTGTTTCGACAGGCCCAAACTTGGCAAGAAAACTCGGCGCAGCGACTACCACGAGCTCGTAGCTTCCGAGCCGGCGTATGACAACCGACGAACTGTCCTGCGGACGCGGGCCTGCACGGATTGCAACATCGACGCCCTCAGCAATGAGGTCGACGGCGTGGTCCTCAAAGCGTAGGTCGAGGCAGAGCCGCGGATGTTTCTCCAGCAGCGATGGAACCTGCGGAACGATGCGTTCCAGGCCAAACGCGGGTTGCACCGCCAGGACCAGGCGGCCGACCACGCCCCGTCCCGGCCCCACCGCTTCCCTTGCTTCCTCGAGGCCCGAAAGAAGCGCGCGCGCGCGCGGAAGGAACTCGCGGCCCGCGTCGGTCAGCTCGAGGTGGTGCGTCGTGCGACGCATCAGCGTAGCGCCGAGCTCCTTTTCGAGCCAAACCAGGTGCCGGCTTGCCATCGGAACCGACAGACCTAGCGAGCGTGCCGCTCGCGAGATGTTGCCGGATTCAGCAATCTTCACGAAGGTCGCCATCCGTCGGAGCATGGCCGCGCGCTAGTCTGGTCTTGCATTTCAGGCAAGACACATTTGCGCGCCCCCCGACTACACGGCAGGCGCTGACGGGCGCATTCATAGCTCAACCTGCAGCGCCCGCGGAATGGTCCGCGGTCCGGCCTGCGGGCTCGAGGACAAATCCATGCCACATCTTCAAATTGATGTACCCGGCCAGTACCCTGTCGACGTCAAGCGCAAGCTGGCGCAGCGCATCGGCAATATGTACGCCGAGATCATGCAGACCACGCCCGACCTGGTCGACGTGACGTTTCGCGAACTTGGCGAGGGCAGTGTTTGGCGCTGTGGGAAAGGCGCGCCGACCCCCTCCGCCGTTCTCTCGTTCGAAATCCGCCGGGGTCGGCCACCGGAGCAGCGTGCACGGCTGGGCGACGCGCTGATCGACGCGTGTGTCGAGGCCCTTGGTCTGGACCCTGTCCGCGTGAGCGTCGAATTTACCCAGCACGCTGGGGATGAGATCTACAAGAAGGATTACGTGGACGGAGTTCTTCGAGGGGGACTTGGCAAGGACTGGTCACCTGAGGAGACGACGACACCACTAATGGAGTCGCTCAAGAGCGAGTTGCGCGCGCGGAAGTAGGGCTCGGCGTTGTCAAGCTACCGTCGCACTGAGCCGACGGCAGACAGGCTGGATGGGCGCCCGGCCATTGTGGTTCGTCTGCGGTCGGGAATGAGCCGGTCGTGGAGCCCATCCAGCTTCACCTCATTCGCTGGGTGGCTCCTTCGACGCGGTTCCAACTTTCCCCAAACGGCGGCGGAATTTTGGCCGAACTTCTGCGGTGGTGGTTGGAGACGCAGAAGGGCAAGCCCTCTACCTACGGAATGAACCTCGCCGTTCAGAAACATCACCCGAGCGCCCCGTCGCGACTCGTACAGATCCGCCCGGTGGAGATGGACCAGTTCCTGGCCGAGAAGGAAACCGAAGGCTTAGGACCACAGATCGAAAACCGAAAGACCTCGGTGTTCCGTTGTCTTCAACAGAGCGGCGGACGGGATTCGAACCCGCGACCGCGAGCTTGGAAAACCCTTCGCCCCGGTTCAAACAGACCCCGCGGGGTCTTGCCTCCGGGTAAGCGTGGGCCTTCAGAAAGCTGCCGTGACCTGCTAGGGCCGCCCCCTGCCTGTTTGGAAGCCTGTTTGTGGCGTGTGAAGCGGTGCATTGCTGGAGGGTGCCCCCACCGTGTCAGAACTCCTGGTTGACAGGTAGGGCGCGATCGTCGCCCCTTCGTGGTACCAAGAAGGTGTGGAGTTCGCGGTCTCCTGACGTGAAACTTCCCCGTATGAATGGATACTCCACCGCTGGCTGGGAAAACTTCCTCGTCGCTGAGACGGGAGCCGCCGCAGCGCTCGCGGGCCTACTGTTCGTCTCGGTGTCGATCAACATTGGTAAGATTCTCAGCTACCCTGGGTTACCCGGGCGGGCCGCTGAGGCGGTCCTTCTCCTCTTCAATGTGCTCGTTGCGTCGACGCTGGGGCTCATCCCACAGTCGTCGAGCTTCCTCGGGACCGAGCTCCTGGCGATAAGTCTCTTCATCTGCCTCGTTATCCTTTCGCTTCAGATCCGAGATGCCCGTCGCCCTGAGCAGCGTGCCTGGTGGAGCGTCACGCGGATCGTGACCAGCCAGCTGGGACTTCTGCCGATCATCGCAGCGGGCGTCTCGCTGCTGGCCCACCGCGGTGGCGGGCTCTACTGGCTCGGAGCAGGGGTCATCTTCTCGTTCGGTGCAGCGCTGATCGACGCGTGGGTTTTGCTCGTCGAAATCCTCCGTTGATAGGCACCACGCCGCGGCCCTGGCGCCTTGAGACGAAGTCGTCGATGCGAGAGTGCAAATGATGACGCTGCCGCGACTATCAACTCACGTCCGGCGATCCGGAGGTGTCCTACAGAGCGGCGGACGGGATTCGAACCCGCGACCCCTAGCTTGGGAAGCTGGCTCCGGGCTCCTGAACGTCCCCACGGGGTCTTGGCACTCCCGGTCGCCACCCGGCGAGACCTCAGGACGGGGCTCCCAGGCGCTCCCAGCGGTACGTTCGGAATGACGTTCGATGCGGGCTTTTCCTTCGCCCTCGTGAACAGTGCTGCAGTCAAAATCGGCCGAAGCGAGCGAGGAGGGGATTGAGCCGTTGCTTACGGGCCGTCGATGGCCCCCGGGGACTACCGCCGTCGAGTTCGCGGGGCTCGGCGACTAGGTGTGGAGAGTCATGACGTTGTACTCGCCCGAGAGGCTAGCCGGGCGAGCGGGGTAGTGCCCAGGGCAGCGTGCGTGCGGCGTTCGTTGTAGTGCCGTAACCAGCCCCGAAGGGCTCTCCGTCGTTCGGCCGAGGACTCGTACGGGCGGGCATAGGCGCACTCGCGGAGCATCGACTGGATGAAGCGCTCCGCCTTGCCATTCGTCCGTGGAGTGTAGGGCCGGGTCCGGCGATGCTTTGCTCGAGTACGGGCGCAGGCATGGGCGAAGGCGAAGCTCTTATAGGCGCCCCCGTTGTCCGTTAGGACGCGGCGAGTCCGGATGCCGAGCTGACGGTAATAGGCAACTGCCCGCTCAAAGAAGCCGGCGGTAGTTGAGCCGAATTCATCCGCAAGGACTTCTACGTAGGCCACCCTCGTGGCGTCATCGACGCAGACGTGGACGAAGTCCCAGCCGAGCTTGCGCCTCGCGGACTGCCGGACGCCTGTTATTCGATGGCCGACGCCTTGGATGCGGCCAAGCTTCTTTATGTCGAGGTGAAGCATGTCCCCAGGCCGTGCCCACTCGTACCGCCGGACGAGTTGCACAGGCTCGAGGGCCCGAAGACGCGAGAGGCCATGGCGGCGAAGCACTCGGGCGACGCGCGAACGGCTCAGCTTCAAGGCCGCAGCAATCTGCAGGATGGTTTTTCGAGCCCGACGGAGCTCAAGGATGAGCTCCTCCCATCGTGGCTCGAGGCGTCGGGGGCTTCGGTGCGGCCGTGATGAGCGGTCTCTCAGGCCGACGACTCCCTCCAGGCGGTGGCGCGTCCTCCATTTCCTCGCTGTCTTCCGGCTCACTCCAGCTGCAGCAGCGGCGGCACAAACGCTCCAATGCTCTTGCTCCATCCGAGCGACGAGCAAGGCTCGACTCGTCGGACATGTCCGGGCTCTACTGTGAAGGTTCATCCGTTGGGTTCCTGTGGCTGCGGGTCGTCTTGACAACGCCAGCAATCCACAGGTCCCAACCGGATGGACAGTCCATCCAACTGGGTACAACCTATTGAGCCTTCACAACTAGCTTCCGCACCTCGCGCTGTGACTTCCCGCAGAACGA